>ENA-ORXR01000544-ORXR01000544.1-marine-metagenome-genome-assembly--contig:-NODE-544-length-50011-cov-19.935595_pt1 | contig 50011 bp, 33 predicted proteins | sample MGYA00237866_ERZ511479 | MGnify/ENA metagenome assembly ERZ511479
GAAGGATCCCAAGTTACTGTAAATCGTGGATCGTTTGGAATTCGTACTATGATTGGTGAGCCATCGGTTGCTCTGCCATAAAGTTCTTGAATCGATACCGCAACTCCAGTTGTAGAAATACCAGAAAAGGCAGTTGGTAAAACGATCAGTGACAAAGCCAAATCCTGGCAATCATCCTTCCCGTCCTTGGGATTACCGAATGTAGTACACTCTACATAATTGGTCAAACCACCATTATCACAATCTTTACTTGCTAAAGGATGAGCAGCGTCATTATTAATAATTGCGCAAATATCGACATTTGTATTGGCTACTGCTGCCAAGCAGTCATCCGTACTTTCTGATGGATTAAACCCAGCATCACATTCGGCTTTATTGCTAATTCCCCCACCATCACAGTCCTCCAATGCAATCGGATGATTGGGATCACTTGAGAGGAAGGCACAAATAGCAATATTTTGTCCAGCAGCTGCTTGACAGTTCAACAAAAATTCGAAAACTCTTACATGGCCTGCATAAGCACCAACATCAGCATTATTAATGCCTCCAGCAGCAACGATATCCCCATTTTCAGAAATGCCCACATCATAACCAAACCAATCACCAGAATTCTCCGAGTCTATATCTGTTCCGGTTGGTGTCCACATGGATCCGTCAAACAAGAAAACACGTACCATTCCACCATCCGGATTACTACTGCCATCATTACGAATCGCGCCAACAGCTAATGTGGTTGCATCTCCAGAAATTGCTACTGAATAACCAAACCAGTCAACCAGAGACTCTCCGAATAAATCTTGTCCCATTTGCGACCAAGCGCCACCAGAAAACTGGTACACTCTGGTCACTCCTGCCTGATATCCAGACGCATTGGTGTTGTGTGTTGCCCCAACAGCCAATGTTTGTCCATCAGACGACAAGGAGACACTCCACCCGAATCGGTCGCCAGCACCACCGTCGATATCCATACCTTTTTGTATCCAGTTGACTCCGTCGAATTCGTAGATTCTGACATGTCCAGCCTCATTGCCATTATCTTTATTTTTGTAGGCGCCAATAGCAATCGTATTCCCATCATTAGAAAGCGCTACTGACCAACCAGAATTATCTCCGGCAGCTTCCCCGTCAATATCTGCGCCTTTAGATGTCCAGTTTGCTCCGTTGAAGGTTAATACACGCACATGACCAGCGTCCATGGCACTCCCGTCGTTGTGTGTGGCTCCTACGGCAAGCGTGTTTCCATCTGCGGACAAATCAACGGCATAGCCTGAATAGTCAAAAGCGGCCTCACCGTCAAGGTCAGGACCGATTTGTGTCCAACTGCCACCCATTAGTCGATGGACGCGGGTTTGGCCTGAAGCTCCGCCACCTGAATTGCTGTATCTTGCTCCAGCAGCGACTGTCAAACCATCATCAGAAATAGCGACGGATGTCCCAGACCAGTCGCCTAGGTCCTCACCATCGATATCTTGTCCGACCTGTGTCCAGCTATTAGACGAATTAAGTGTGTACACTCTTGTTTGTCCGGCATCAATACCGTTATCATCATTCTGTTCGGCGCCTATCGCAATTGTTTTGCCATCTGGGGTAAGCGCAATCGAGGAACCTGAATAATCATTGGCAGCCTCTCCGTCTATATCCTGACCAATTTGCACCTGAGCAGACAGTGAAACACCATTAATTAGTACGAGGGTAATACATAGTAAATTGACACCTAATGTTTTGAATAAGATTTTGTAGAATTTCATGTTAGATTGCTTGCCAGTTAAAAAAGGTAGATCCTTGAAATTAAGAAAAATAAATAACATTTTAATCAACTACTATTAAGGTTTTACTAGTATTACAGTTGAGTCATAGCAAGATCTAGAATGCAAGAAGGTAGATCATTTGTGAGGATTGATAACATTGGCGTCAAACTTGTATCTCAATGGTAGCGCTATCATAAATTGTTTCCGGTTCAGGTACAAGAAATGATAATAGATTCTACTATAAATTATAAACTGTTAGATTTGTTTATCTAAATTAAATGGTGTAATTTAACTTTTTCAAACAACGGACTAGAGACGAGTCAAGCACAAGTCAGTCTAAATCAGGGTTTTATTAAAAATATTATTATGAAAAAAAGGACCGTTTACTTATTGATTTTTTTATTCATTGCAGGTCTTGCTTTTTCTTTGAGCAGTTGTAATCGTGAAGGTTGTCCTGCTCAGAAAACGCTGCATACTAAGACGGACAAAAAAGGAAATTTTAAAGCTAAGAAATCAAAATCAGGCCTGTTTCCTAAAGGCATGTAGATTTTGTAATATATCGCAACAACCATACACTAAGAGCTACACATGATTTACGAATTAACTGAAGAGCAGTTGGCTGTTCGAGAGGCCGCAAGAGAATTCACACAAAATATATTGAAACCTGGCGTCATTGATCGCGACAGGGAAATGAGATACCCGAAGGAAGAAGTTGAAGAGATGAAAGCAATGGGATTTATGGGTATGATGGTTGATCCTAAATACAACGGTGGTGGAATGGACACGATCTCCTACGTCCTCGCAATGGAAGAATTGTCCAAAGTAGATAGCTCTGCCTCTGTCATCATGTCAGTTAATAACTCTTTAGTTTGCTGGGGATTAGAAGAATACGGGACTGAAGATCAAAAACAAAAGTACTTATCAAAACTGAGCACAGGTGAATCGATTGGCGCATTCTGCCTTTCGGAACCAGAAGCAGGAAGCGACGCTACCAGTCAGCGCACCACAGCGATTGACATGGGCGATCACTACCTACTCAACGGTACTAAAAACTGGATTACCAACGGTGGTACATCAGATGTCCACTTAGTGATTGCACAGTCTAACCAAGAAGCAGGTCACCGTGGCATTAACGTCTTAATCGTCGAAGCATCATGGGACGGTGTTCAAATTGGTGGGAAAGAAGATAAGTTAGGTATCAGAGCATCTGACACCCATTCTATTATGTATTCTGATGTAAAAGTTCCAAAGGAAAATCGCATTGGAGATGACGGATTCGGGTTTAAATTTGCCATGAAAACACTTGCGGGCGGTCGGATTGGAATAGCCGCACAAGCGTTAGGAATTGCTGCTGGCGCTTACGAATTATCGCTTGCCTATTCCAAAGAGCGGGAAGCCTTTGGTAAACCCATTCACAAACATCAAGCAATCGCTTTTAAACTGGCAGACATGGCCACTAAGATCGAAGCAGCCAGACTTTTAGTTTATCGAGCTGCTTGGTTGAAGGACCAAGGAGAAAAATATGACACCGCCAGTGCGATGGCAAAAGTTTTCGCCTCTGAAACTGCAATGTGGGTGACCACAGAGGCAGTACAAGTGCATGGTGGTTACGGTTTTGTCAAAGAATACCATGTAGAACGGTTGATGCGAGATGCCAAAATCACTCAAATCTATGAGGGAACATCGGAAATTCAACGAATTGTGCTCTCAAGAGATGTTTTAAGGGATAAACTGTACATGCCAGTTCCTTTAAGCTAAAAAGCTAATATTTATATAGCCACTTCATAAACATTGTAGCGTTTGTAGATTTCTCCGTTTACAACTTGCATTCCTTTATTCATCATGTCATTGTCCTCCAGTATCCATGAGGCTTCCGCATATTCAATATTGAGCTTAAATCCGTTTTCGATAATTGTTTTATAAAATGCTGCGTCAATTCCTTTTCGCTGGTATTTTGGTAGAATCCCAAGGACGATGATCCTCATCCACTTAATTTCTTTGATCTTAGTATACCGATCAAACAATCGATACTTTGATAGTAATATTCTTAGAAAATTGAAAGGAAAAAGCTTGCCATTCATTGGCTTAAAAATATAATTAAAATCAAGCACGGCGATTGCAATACCGATGACTTTGTTGTCAATTTCCCCGTATAATATTAGAGATGGTTCTGCGATTGGCTTGATGTCTTCCGCCAGTTCATCCACTTCTTTATCGGAGAGTGGCACAAACCCATAATTGTGTTCCCATGCCTCATTCCAGATGTGTTTTACATGTTGGACTTCCTCCTTTATTTTATTCATATTGACGGGCCTGATCTTCAATCCAAATCGTTCTTTCGCAATGTTGGCCACACGCGTCATTTTTTTGTTGTCCATCACATTCTCCTTCTTCATCTTATAAGCGAGTAATCCCATTGTCTTTTTAAAACCATAATTCGTGATAAGGCTAATATAGTATTGTGGATTATAAGTCATCATAAATCTTGGGGAATCATCAAAACCCTCTACCAATAAACCATAATCATGATTACTGGAAGGGCTTGCCGGACCATGCATAATATTTAAGTCCTTTTCGATTAACCACGCTTTGGCGGCATCGAATAAGCTATTTGCGACTGATTGATCGTCAATACATTCAAAATAACCAAAGAAACCAGTTTTATCTTTATGAACTTGATTATACAGATCGTTTTTAATTGCTGCAATTCGACCAACTAATTTTCCATCTTTTTCTGCAACAAAGAGTTGAATCTCTCCAAAATCGAAGAAAGAGAACTTAGGATTAAATCTATTTTTCATGTCATACATCAACGGAGGCACCCAGTTTTGGTCGTTTTCATAGATTTTCCAAGCAAACTTTAAAAAAACTTTCAGTTCTTTTTTGTTTTTCCAATTAATTCGGATTATTTTTATCATAACTTATTGATTATCTCAAGTTCTGCTTATACTACTTTTACAATTCTTCAGAATACTCTATTATTAAAAAAGAGTAGCGGAAAAATAGAAAAATTTATTGTAGTTACAATCTAATTTTCAGTCAAAATGTAGGATTGCTGAATTGAAACTAATTAATCCATTAATTTCCGAATAAATAACAATTTTGTTTTTTATTTCATCGAAATTATGGTATATTTACTTGAAGTCTTATAGAATAAAATAATTAGAATTATGAGAAATTTTATATTAAGTTTGGCGGTTGTGTTCTTCTCAACCTATGCATTCGGTCAAGTTTTTAATGATGGGGGCCTAATATTTATTAGCTCCGGAGGTTTGATGCACGCCGAAACTAATGTTCATAATACCAATTCAGGTACTGTTACAAATAACGGAACACTTACTACAACCTCTGATTACGAGAATAGTGGTTCTGGTGTAACTTCGGGAGACGGGTTGTACAATGTTCATGGAAACTGGAACAATACTGCAACTTTCACTTCAGGTAATTCAACTGTTAATTTAACAGATGCTGGAAATTCTATCGTTACTTCAGGAGGAGATTCCTTCCATGATGTTGAAGTCAGCAAAACTGCTGGAGATGACGTCGTACTTCAAGATGAAATGACTGTTACAAATTCTCTAAACTGGACTTCCAATAATAATAAGGTTATAATCGGAAACAATAATTTAGTACTTGGATCAACTGCCACAGTTGCTGGACATGATCTAAATGACTATGTTGTTACTGGTGGAACTGGAGAAATGGTTAAACAAGGATTGACTTCAGCATTTACTTATCCTGTTGGATATAACGCCACAACATACAATCCAGTTACACTGACTCAAGTAGGTACTCCTGATGATCTTGGTGTAAGAGCGATGGAAAACATGCTGGATGCGGGTATGACTGGTGCTCCACTTACAGACGACGCTGTTGACGCTAGTTGGGTGATTTCTGAAGGTACAGCTGGTGGATCAAATATCACGGTTGCTCCGAAGTGGGCGACAACTGATGAGCTTGGTGTATTCGACAGAGCTCAAAGTGTTGTATATAGATATGATGGTTCAGATTGGACAGCAGACGGTGCACCGCTTACAGCAGCAACCGGAGCTAATCCTTATGCACAAACTAGATCAGGTATTACTACTTTAGGCGTTTTCGCAATCGGTGGTTCCTCTCTTCAAGGTGGAATTCTTGTTGAGTTGGATGTCTTCTTAGAAGGACCATATTTAACAGGTGGTTTAATGAGTGATGATTTGAGAGCTAATGAAGTACCAACTACAGAACCTTATACTGCACTTCCAAACTTCACACATGTATTAGATGGTGGTGGAGAAACAGTTATACCTTCAGTTCTTGCAGTTACTGGTAACAATGCAATTATTGACTGGGTATTCCTAGAAGTAAGAGATGCAGCAACCTTAACAAATGTTATTAGTACACGTTCTGCACTATTACAAGCAGATGGCGATGTTGTTGATGTAGATGGAACTTCTCCTGTTGAATTTACAAATTTACAACCAGGTAGTTACTATGTAGTTGTTAATCATAGAAATCATCTTGAGATTATGACTCCAGGTGCACTACCTTTATCAAGAACTCCTTACCCACATGATTTTACTACCGGACTTGCATATGGGAATCTTTCAGGAAATGTTCAAAAGAACCTTGGAGGTGGAGAATACGGAATGTTTGAAGGCGACCTAAACAATGATGGTGTAATCAATGCAAGTGATAGAAGTACTGCATGGAACTTTAGAAATCAAACAGGTTACTTAAGTGCCGATTGCAGCATGGACGGAGTTGTTAACGCTGCTGACAGAAGTCAAGTATGGAACAATAGAAACTTATTCACTGCAGTACCTTAATACACCTTAATACTTAATACTTAATAATAATAATAATAATAATAATAATACTTAATAATAATAATAATAATATTAATAATAATAGTTCAGTCTTCTTCTATAATGAAGAAGCTTATTCCAACAAACTAAATTAAATACCCATGAAGATAATTTTACTTTCTTTTTTAATCATAGTATCTACTACAATCGGATTCAGCCAGATGTGGGTTGACGGTTGTCCACAGACGGATCTCTATCTTGAAGTTTTTGAGGTTAATGGTAGTGATGTTACTTTCGAAATTCGTCTGAAACAAGCTTCTACTAGCATGTGTGGATCTTTCGGTTTAGGGAATGCAGATTTCGTTTTAGATTTCAATAACGCAGCTTTCACAGCCCCTGCGCTATCCCTAGTTCCTGGTTTCTTTAATTTAGTAGATAAGACTGGGACAAGTTCTTTTGTTTTAGAATTTGTTTATGTTACTCAAAGCGCGATAAGTGTTATCGGTGCAGCAGGAAGCCAACAACTTGTTTTTAACATAAATGGCCCAGTACCAACAACTCCTTCTTCATTTGATCAGGGTGTTGCTATAATAGACGACACCCAAGAATGGGTCTACGGTAGATTTACTGTTTCTGGCTATGATGGTATAAGTCCCATTGGTCTTGATTGGGCAGTTCCTAAATTTGGAGGTAACAATCCGTTGGCAACTGGCATTTTTGGTATAGAAGATGACGATTTTGATGGTGACGGAGTTTCTTTTTTATCTGTTGACGTTATAATTAATAGTAGTAGTGTTCTACTTGATCTTGAACTCTCCGATTTTACTGCAGCAGCATACGGAAGTACTCATTCTAAGTTAGACTGGGAAACTGCAACTGAATCAGACATGAGCCACTTTGTTGTTCAAAGAACATTGAATGGAAATAATTGGTCAGACGTAGGCACTGTGCAAGCTCAAGGTAATTCAAACTCATCAGTAAATTATTCATTCATTGATAGAAATGCTTATACACTTGGAACAGGAAAAGTAACTTACTATTACCGATTAAAATCGATAGACTTAGACGGTACATTCGAGTTTTCTGATACCGAAGCCGTAGTGTTTAATAGCAAAGCGGAAGCAGGCGGTGTGAGTATCCAGCCAAATCCAGCATTCGATTACATTGAAATTGGTCTGAGCAAAGACGTAACCGCACTATATGACGTTACTTATCAATTAATCGATGTTAGTGGTAGATCAGTACTTGAGGGTCAGTTTTCAGACAACTATGAAAGACTTGACATTAGAAACGTCGCAACAGGAATGTACTTCATTAGTATACTTCACGATGGTGTCAAACAGTTAGAACCACAGAAAGTGGTAATTGCAAGACATTAAAATTAAAAAATATATTTTTAGAGGATCCTGATCGTTACTGTTCAGGATTTTCTTTTTTTATCTTATTGATATAATTAGTAGTGGAATAACCTTCCAGAAATGGCAGGCTTTGGACTTCACCTCCATTTTTCATGACCACCTCGCTACCAATAATTTGATTTGGTTGCCAATCTCCACCCTTTACTAAGATATCTGGAAGCAAGTCTTCGATCAACCTTATCGGTGTATCCTCTTCAAAAACAATTACTAAATCAACAAATTGCAAGGAAGCAAGAAGTAAAACACGGGAGTGTTGATCCTTTACAGGACGCTCAAAGCCTTTTAAGCGACCTACAGAGGCATTGGAGTTAATGCCTACTATCAATCGTTGTCCGAGTTGCTTCGCCTCCATAAGGTACTGCAAATGTCCTCCGTGTATTAAATCAAAGCAACCATTTGTAAAAACAATTTTCTCTTTGTTGCTTTTCCATTGTTGAACAAGCGTTCTTCCTTCGGTTAATCCTTGAATCTTTCTACATATTTGGTCCTGAATATTCATCAAGTTTGATTCTTGTCAGTTGAAGTTGACTTATTATAAATGGGTAACAAAATAAAGGCTATTATTCCAAAGAAAATGTTACATACAGATACAGTGATGAATATAATCATACTAAAGGAAAATGCACTATCTCCACCAACACCATATAATATCAAGGCCTGAGTCACCAGATATTGGTAGCTCCCCATACCACCAGGAGCAGGAATCACCATACCCAGTCCTCCGAAAACAAACACCGTCAAACCAGCCAACAGGGGTAAGTTACTCGTCGGATCGAAGGCAAAGAAACATAAGTAAGTCATCAGGTAATACATCAACCAGATAAACAAGGTATGAAAGATAAACAGCCCAGGGTTTTCCAGTTTTTTGATGGATAGAATCCCTTCCCAAAATCCAAGTAGAATAGTCTTGAGCTTTTTGAAAAGTGTTGTCGCCATCAATTGTTTTCGAAAAATCAACAATCCAGAAATTGTGACAACCCCTAAAATCAAAATACCAAGCACCCACTTATTAGTCAGCAGACTACCGAGCTCTTCACCATCCTGAAAAGCGGAGGCACTCACAAACCCCCAGATTCGGTCCAATTCAAGTAAAAACGTAAGCCCGATCAGAGAAGCAAGCATGATTACATCAAGGATCCGATCTACTACAATAGTTCCCACTAATGTTTCCATAGGAACCTTTTCATACCTGGACACTAAGCCCGGCTTAATAACTTCCCCCATTCTTGGCAAGGCCATATTCGCAAAGTACCCGGCCATTGTTGCCCAAAATGTGTTAAATAGCCTTACTGGATATCCAAGTGGTTGAATTAACATATTCCATCTCATGGCCCTACTTAGATTACTCATCATGAAAGCAAGTATTACTAGAAGGATCCAAAAATAATTTACAGTTTTAAAATCATTAATCACTTTTTCTGATAGGCTACAAACTGGCTTTGGCTTTGCTTCACAGACAACTTTTGAACCACCATTTTTAATACAAAGCTCTATAAAATCATAATCACATTTTTTTTGAAAACCTGCTTGTTGATCTTGAAACACAAAGTATAAAATAGTGAAACCAACCCCAAAGAAGACCAAGAATTTTAGGGTGTTGATTAACAGGTTCTTCATAATGTTATTTAAGTATCATATTATCTAATAACCTCACACCACCAATCTGGACTGTAGTGCAGGCAACGACTGATTCAGCATCACCGAATTCGGTAATCGATTGCAGTGTGAAAGCATTAATTATCTCGAAGTAGTCAACAGAAAATTGTGGAATATCGAGTCGTTTTAATGAATTTGCTTTTACCTTTTCTAAGGAAAGTATTTTTGCTTCCTCTTTTGCAAATCTAAGTGTTTCTGAAATCTTTCCTGCAGTTTTCCGATCTTCTTTATTAAGTCTTACGTTCCTTGAACTCATCGCTAGTCCGTCTGGCTCCCTAATGATGTCGCAGCGGACTAATTTGCAATCGCTCTTCATTTGCTGCAGCATAACATTGACAAGTGCTTGTTGCTGATAATCTTTTTGCCCCATAAAGATAAAATTGGGTGCTACTATTTCCAGTAATCGCTTGACAACTTGAGCCATACCGTCGAAGTGCCCATTTCTGTGAGCGCCCTCCATATGTTTTGCCATATCTCCAAAGTCAAATCCGTGTCCTGTGTTCTGTCCGTTTGGGTAGATCTCTTCTACGGAAGGCAAAAATACAACATGCGTTCCGATTGATTCAAGAAGATCTAAATCCTTACCAGTAGTTCTGGGATATTTTTTCAAGTCTTTTTTGTCATCAAATTGGGTTGGATTAACAAAAATACTACATATGGAAATATCAGTTTCTTCAATGGATCTTTGCACTAATGACATATGCCCATTATGTAAAGCTCCCATAGTTGGAGTGAATCCAATCGTTTTGTCATTTTTCCGTTCTTTAGACAGAAATGACTTTAAATCTTTAACCTTCTTAAATAAAAGCATGAATAACAGAGGTTTGCAAAGTGAAATTTAATTATTAACCAATTGAATACCTTCCAGAATTTAAAAAATAATGGAAAACTCCTATTTTTTTTGTAAATTTGCAACTCATTTAAAAAAAATCCTCAAAAAATTATTCCCACAAAAAAAAGTTGTACCTAACATATGGATAAAAAAAGAGTCCTGATAATTACGCAGGAAATGAAGCCTTACACCGCCCTATCTGAAATTTCTGAGATTGCACGAAAGTTGCCTCAACATATTCAGGATAGTGGAATGGAAATAAGAGTGTTAATGCCACGATTTGGTACAATAAATGAAAGAAGACATCGTTTACATGAAGTAGTCCGGTTATCCGGTATGAACATTATCGTGGATGATGATGATTATCCATTGGTAATTAAAGTTGCTTCTTTGCCTGGTGCTAGAATGCAAGTTTACTTCTTAGATAATGAAGATTTCTTTAAGAGAAAGCAGTTGTTTGCTGATGATGCGGGGAAACCCTTTTCAGATAATGCAGATAGAATGATCTTTTTCTGTAAAGGAGCAATTGAAACAGTTAAGAAATTTGGCTGGGCTCCAGATATCATTCATTGTCATGGCTGGATGACTAGTCTTGTTCCTTTATATTTGAAAACAGTTTATAAAAATGAACCGTTGTTCAAATCATCTAAAGTAATTTATTCTTTATATGATTCTACATATGAAGAAACATTTACTGACACTTTTTTCCAGAAAGCAGCAATTAACAACATGGAAGATAGTGAATTGAAAGAATATAAAGGTAAAGCAGGTATTGCCTTGCATGATGGCGCTTCTAAATTGTCAGATGCAGTAATCCTTGGTAGTGAATCTCTTAATGGAAACGTTACGAAAAAACTAAAAGAGTGGGGCGTTCCCGTTCTTGGCTTCCAAGCAGAGGAAGATTACCTTAAAGCCTATTTAGAGTTTTACAACACCCTTATGGAGGAATAAGGGTAAAATTTATTCAACGATGTCTTACAAGTTTGCAAGTTTCTACTTGACCTGCCTGATCTTAGTAGTATTAAGTAGCCTAGGTTGTAATAAATCGAGCCCACTGGGAAGCGATATTTTGCCTGGCGATGACTTTGCTCAAGTTGCTTTTACAGATAACATCTCCATTACATCTACTACGATAGATGGAGATTCAGTCCAGGTTTATAATCCACAGCAGGCATTTCAACTAAGACATCATCTTTGTGGTGTCACTAATGATCCTGATTTTGGCAAGGTTACTGCTGAGGTTTATAATCAGTTCATTCTGAATAATTCTAATCCTGATTTTTCTAATATTATAGGACTAGATTCAATGGTTTTGCGATTGGCATTAAACGCAGATTCATCTTTCTATTCTGGTTGCGTTGATGAACCACAGACCTTTTACATTTATGAACTAGCAGAGTCGTTAGACCGACTGTCTTCATATTACTCTAGCCAAAGTTTTGCTAAAAAAAGATTGATTGCATTCGCTACAGTTATTCCTAATTTCAGAAGCCAAACGATTGGTGCCGCTAATGGTGATACAACTCGATTTGCTCCTAACATTACATTTCACATAGATGGCTTAGTCGCTGGAGGAATATTAGCATCCGCAATCGATGATCCAACAATTTTTGAGAAGAACACCAATTTTCAGGACTTCTTTAAAGGGATTGCAATAGTGCCTGATCCTGCTAACACAGCAATGTTAAGATTCGATTATGAATCTGGAACAACAGGGATGTCAATGTATTATCGTACTCAAGTAGATTCCAGTGTAATCTTCAACAGATTGATTTTTGCGATCAATACTATTACCGCAAAAACCACGCATTTCATCCATGATTTTACTGGATCTTCAGTTGAAAATGTGATCGCCAATCCCAATGATGAACTAATTTATTTGGAAGGAATGGAAGGTCCGAATACAAAGCTCAGCTTCCCTGATGCAGAACAATTCACGAATATCATTGTCAATAATGCGGAATTGATTCTGACTATTGCCCCTACATTATTGGATACAACAAAATACCCTATACCTCATTTTCTTTTTGCTACTCAATATCTTGATGGCTTGGGGTATGAACCTCTTGTAGACGTTATTGGTGCAGGAGAACCACTTAGAGGATTTGAAGGCTATCCTCGTTATGTGGAAGAAGATGGAACGATCTATCATAGATACGTACTCAATATACCGAAACATTTCCAATCAATCGTAGACGGTACAGCAGATTTTCCGGATATCTACCTTTCTGTGTTAGGAAAAGCAGAGACCTCTAACCGAGTGGTGTTAGGAGGTTCAAATCACCCTGATCCATATATCAGAGCCAAACTTAAATTAACTTATACACAACTGTAATACCATGTGTGGAATAGTCGCTTATATCGGAGAGAAAGAAGTATTTCCAATAATCATCAATGGTTTAAAAAGATTAGAATACAGGGGATACGATAGTGCCGGAGTCGCCATCTATGATGGTAAAGAACTTAATATTCTAAAACGAAAAGGAAAAGTTCAAAACTTAATAGATTTTTCTGTAGAAAAAAATACAAAAGGTACTGTTGGAATGGGGCATACTCGTTGGGCTACACATGGTGAGCCAGATGATGTCAACGCCCATCCTCATTATTCATATAAGGAGAATATTGCCATTATTCATAATGGAATCATAGAAAATTACGGCCCGCTCAAGGCCGCACTTGAGAAAGAAGGACATGTCTTTAAAAGCCAGACGGATACTGAAGTATTGGCTCACCTGATAGGCGCTGTAAAAGAGCAGACTAATACACCTATAGAAGAAGCTGTCAGAATCGCTCTAAACAAGGTTGTTGGCGCTTATGCAATCGTGGTTATGGATAAATCCGAACCAGATAAAATTGTAGGCGCGAGAAAAGGAAGTCCATTAGTAATCGGTATTGGTGATGATGAATTCTTCCTAGCTTCTGATGCGACACCAATCGTAGAACACACAAAGAATGTTGTCTATCTTAATGATAAAGAAATAGCTGTTGTGGACAGAGCAACAGGCTTGTCCATAAAAACAACCAGTAATGTCATTCAAACTCCTTTTATTGAACGAATTGATCTGCAATTAGAGCAACTAGAGAAAGGAGGGTATGAACATTTCATGCTAAAAGAGATTAATGAACAACCTACAACAATTGCTGACGGCATGCGTGGTAGAGTTAGAACTGATAAAAACGTAGTTAGACTTGGCGGTCTTAGAGAATATGAAAACAGGATTGTCAACGCAGAAAAAATAACAATAGTAGCTTGTGGAACGTCTTGGATTGCTGGGCTTGTTGGAGAATACTTACTAGAAGACCTAGCAAGAATGCCAGTAGAAGTAGAATACGCTTCTGAATTTCGATACAGAAACCCCGTAATCACAGAGAAGGACGTCGTATTGGCGATCTCCCAATCAGGTGAAACAGCAGATACACTAGCCGCTTTGGAATTAGCTAAAAGCAAGGGCGCTCTAACTTACGGTATTTGTAATGTAGTTGGTTCTTCTATTGCAAGAGTTACAGATAGCGGTTCTTACATTCATGCCGGACCAGAGATTGGTGTAGCTTCCACGAAAGCATTTACAGGACAAGTCACTTTATTAGTCATAATGGCTTTGTCTCTCGCTCAGAAAAGAGGAACAATTTCCCAATCTTATTACCAGCAATTAATTAACGAATTAGCAAATATTCCTGCGAAAGTTCAGAAAGTACTGGAATCCAACACAAAAATTAAGTACATTGCTAATCTGTTTAAAGATTCAACCAATGCACTTTACATGGGAAGAGGTTATAATTTCCCAGTAGCACTCGAAGGAGCATTGAAATTGAAAGAGATTTCCTACATACACGCAGAAGGTTATCCCGCTGCTGAAATGAAACACGGTCCAATTGCTTTGATCGATGAAAATATGCCAATCGTTGTTATTGCTACCAACAAGAGTGCCTACGATAAAGTGCTTAGCAATATTCAAGAAGTAAAAGCAAGAAAAGGAAAAGTATTGGCCATTGTTACTGAAGGTGATGAAATCATTAAAGAGATTGCAGATTTTACAATTGAAATCCCTGATACAGAGGAACCCTTAACACCGCTACTGTCTGTCATCCCTTTACAATTATTAGCTTACCATATCGCAAATATGAGGGGTTGTAACGTGGATCAGCCCCGAAATCTTGCAAAATCGGTAACGGTAGAGTAAATAAATTAATGAATATCGCTATACTATCATTGATAGCGATCCGTAAAAGAATAAAAATGAGTTGGAAATATAACTCCTCAAAAGAAAAGTTGATCATACCTACATATGGTAGAAATGTTCAACAACTCGTAGAGCACGCAAAAACAATCGAAGACGATGAATATCGGCAAAAATTCGCCGAAAGAGTAGTTAAGATGATTATTCAAATGCATCCAGATACGAAAAACGTAGAAGACTACGAAAACAAAATCTGGTCTCATGTATTTAAAATTGCGAATTACGACTTAAAGGTAACACCTCCTTGTGAAATCGTTAATTCACTTGAGCAAAAGAAACCAGAAAGAGTACCTTATCCTCAATCAAATCATAGACATCGTCACTATGGTCGTAATGTACATAATATGATTGCGAAGGCAATTGATATGGAGGATCTCGAAAAGAAAAAAGCTTTTGTTGAAGTCATTGGTTCTTACATGAAAATGGCTTACAAAACGTGGAATAGAGAATCTGTAAACGATGATATCATTCGTCTTGATTTGAAAAACATGTCGAAAGGTGCCCTAGAAATTGAAGAAGGTGTTTCACTTGATGGTTTTCAGATGGCTACAAAGAAGCGTACGTACTCTAATAGTCGAAGTAGTCATCGAGGTAGTAACTCTCGAAACTATAGAAATAATAAAAGCAATCAATATAAACGACGAAAAAAGTAAATGGCATCTCAGTCTTTTGAAGTAGAAGGTGGTAAACAACTAAAGGGTACACTAGTTCCTCAAGGAGCAAAAAATGAGGCCCTTCAGATTCTTTGTGCTACCTTATTAACCCCTGAACAAATAACAATTTCGAATGTCCCGAATATCAGGGATGTCAATAACCTGCTTGATCTACTGCGTGGACTTGGTGTAAAAATAAACCAAGTATCGGAGGGAACCTATACCTTTAAAGCAGATGAGATTGATCTGGATTATTTCTATACACCTGAATACGCCGGTAAAGCCACAAGAATCCGTGGTTCAGTTATGCTGATAGGAGCACTGCTAGCCAGATTCGGAAAAGGCTTTCTTCCAAAGCCAGGTGGAGACAAAATAGGACGAAGACGAATGGATGCCCACTTCCTAGGTTTTCAACACCTCGGCGCCAAGTTTAACTACGACGATCAAAAAAAGATTTATACCATTGAGAGTGAACAGCTAACAGGTGCCTCCTTCATGATGGAAGAGATCTCCGTTACAGGTACCGCCAACGTCGTAATGGCAGCATCAATGGCAAAAGGGACGTCACGAATCTATAACGCCGCCTGTGAGCCTTATTTGCAGCAATTGTGTAAAATGCTAAACAGTATGGGCGCTAAGATCTCAGGTGTCGGGTCAAACTTACTAACAATTGAAGGCGTCGAGTATCTAGGAGGTACGGAACACAGAATGCTCCCAGATATGATTGAGATAGGCAGTTTTATTGGCCTGGCAGCAATGACTCAATCCGAAATCACTATCAAAGATTGCCGAATCCCTGAATTGGGCCCTATTCCTAAGGTATTCAAGAAATTTGGTGTTCAAATGGAGTTTAGAGGTGATGATATTTACATTCCTGCTCAAGATCACTACGAAATACAAACCTTTATAGACGGTTCAATTTTGACGGTATACGATGCACCATGGCCTGGTTTCACACCAGATCTAATGAGTATCTTACTCGTTATGGCTACTCAAGCAAAGGGAAGTGTTTTGATTCATCAGAAGATGTTCGAAAGTCGCTTGTTTTTTGTCGATAAATTGATCGATATGGGGGCTCAGATTATCTTGTGCGACCCACACAGAGCTACTGTTATTGGGTTGGATCGCAAATTCCCATTACGAGGTATCCACATGACTTCTCCTGATATTCGTGCGGGTGTCGCCCTGCTGATTGCCGCAATGTCTGCACAAGGCACAAGTGTCATTAGCAATATCAATCAAATTGACCGGGGATATCAGAACATTGATACCCGTCTTAATGCCATTGGAGCAAGTATCAAACGAGTTAACGCGTAATACTAATTACATTTTTTAGTTAGTCCAATGAGATTCGAACTCATACCACAAGAGTCAAAGTCTTGCTTGCTACCATTACACCATGGACCAATATGTTGTACTCCGGAAGGGGATCGAACCCTCATTTCTCGGTAGAAAGCCGAGTGTACTAGCCATTATACGACCGGAGCAAGTAATTCCTAACTTGTCTATTTAGAAGATTCAATGAGATTCGAACTCATACCACAAGAGTCAAAGTCTTGTATGCTAGCCATTACACCATGAATCTTTATTGTACTCTGGAAGGGAATCGAACCCTCATTTCCCGAGAGAAAGTCGGACGTACTAAGCCATTATACGACCAGAGCGTATGCTGATGTGTTAATCCCAGATTATGTTCCTACTTGTTTATTTTTGAATTGCCAGATGATCACCTAACAAAAAAAGCATCTCGAATAAGAGATGCTTTTGAATTTTTATTACAAAACAAATACTCTTACTCTGAATGATGGAACACACACTCCTCCTGTTCCTGTTGTTCAAGCAGGTTGATATTTTCAGATCGGAGAAGTACGGTTACAAAATTCATTTTAGTCGTTATTTGTATGATTTAATATTTAGCGACAATCGCCGCGTTAGTATCAAAACTAAATTATGGTCCGAAAAGTTCCCGAACCTGAAAATTAATTACAAAATTTCTTCTAGTTTTTTAATAAAGTATTCATTTTCATCTGGCCTACCAACAGAAACTCTCAGACAATGTGGCAACCCAGACCCGCCTAAAGGTCTAACAAAAACCCCTTGCGACTTTAGTTGTTCGAATAGCTGGTTGACGCGATCTGCGGTCCCCATATCTAGCATGACAAAATTAGCAAAAGAGGGAATATAGTTTAAACCTAGCCGATCAAACTGTTCATAATAGTATTGGATACCAGTATTATTGTTGTCCAGTGTTTTTTGAAGGAATTCATCATCATCCAACGCTCCAATTCCGGCTGCTTGCGCTAAATTTCCAGGTTCAAACGTCAATTTCACTTTTAAAAGGGGTTCGATAACCGAAGCAGGAGCAATCCCATATCCAATGCGAACCGCCGCAATACCATAAGCTTTTGAGAACGTTCTAAGTACAATGGCATTGGGATAATTCAGTGCTACGCCGTCAACGAAATCCGCATCGAGTGCCTTCGAAAATTCAAAATAGGCTTCATCTAATATCACTAAAACAGATGGTGGTACTTTTTCCATAAAATCGGACAGCGCTTTCCTTGTAATCCGAGTACCAGTTGGGTTATTGGCATTTGCCAGATAGATAATCTTTGTGTTTGGTGTGATTTGATTGGCAATCGCAGTCAAATCAAAACCGTAATTAGAAGTCAATGGCACCTGAATTAGCGGTGTATTGTTGATCTTTGCCCAAATATAAATGATTACAAAGCTGCCAGAAGAGGTCAGTATCTCATCGTCGCCACTACAATACGCTTTTAGTATATTTAGCAATAAGCCTTCAGATCCATTCCCTACAACGATTTCCTCGGAAGTCTTTCCCAGTTTTTCTCCAATTTTAGTACGCAATGCGAGACTCTGAGGATCAGGATAAAAGTTTGATCCCTCAAAAGCAGCTAGAACAGCAGCTTTCGCTTTAGAAGAGGATCCCATAGGGTTTTCGTTATTCCACAAAATGGCAGTTTGCTCCCAGTTATTCTCAGCAATCATCTCTTCAATAGGCTTTCCAGGCTTATAAGCTCTAAGTAATTTGATATGTTGTGGTAGCTTTATTTGCATTGGCTTGATTTTAGTATTAATTCTAATGGAAATAGATGAATCAAATATACAATAGATTAATTCAAATATTGTTTCACTTTTTAACAACTAACTTTAAAGATTACCTAATTTAGCAAATATTCAATATTTTTAAAGCAAAAATTGACATTACTTATGAAAACTTCTAACACTATATTACTTATAGTTTGTTGCTGTATGCTGGTTTTAACTAACTGTGGAACCACAACAAACACAACAACTGTTACTCCTGATCCTGTAAAAGAAACACCTCAGCCTACCCTATCTGCTCAAGATAAGGAAGACATCAAAAAGGAACTAAAGGATGAATTGAAAAACGAAATCAAAAAAGAACTTGAATTAGAACAACAAACTCAGAAACCACCAAAATCTGATGTTTCAATAAGCCCTGTTAATGAACCCAAAAAGCCTTCTAAACCAGCGAAGCCAGAAACAATGGATGTTTCTACAGCCGAAAACATTATTGTTGGTGCTTGGAAATGGGTTGAAACTAAAAAATCGATTAGAGGCGTAGGTAATGCAGTGAACACACCGGCCTCAATGGGCTTTGAAAAGACAGCAGTCTTCAAAAAGAATGGGATTTGCGAAATTCTCTTGAATAATATTCCTGCGGGGACTTACAATTATAAGATTTCAGACGGCGGAGGCCAGTTATTTATCAATTTCTCCTCGACCGATAACAACACACAACACATGGAAAATGGCCCATTGTTATTAGAAGACAACAAGTTTGAAGTTCTTGGTACCTACAATGATCGTGGGGCTAATATCAAATTCGAAAGGATGTAACCTTTACATAAAAGAACTTGAATACGCTAATTGGTAATACTGATTAGCGTCTTTTTTTTATGCGTGTCGAGTTACGAAAGGCTTTACTTACAGGGAAACCTTTAGTTTGAGTTGCTACTTACTAGGATTAAGATTTTTTAGGGGCAATACCTCATTCACTGGCATCGCACAAGGCCAAATGCTCATTCGGCACCAGGTCGTCCAGCACTCTCATAGCCGGCCATCACGCAAGCATCACGCTGCTATGTTCAAACAACACTTCCCACCCTTTCGCCGCACCGTTTAATTACTAGTACAAGCTTGTTGATATTTGTTCTGACTTTACTTTATCTTGATTGATTCCAGTTTGCCCACCTTTTATATTGAACATCAAAATTACAACGGGACATTGTGCAATGTAACCTTTTACAACTGGTAATATCGGTTTGGCCAAATCATGCTGAAATGGATGTGATTTGAAAGTTTTATACTTAGATTATAAACAGATAAGTCAGAGGAAGATGGCAAGATTAGATTTAGTTTATTCCTGCTGTTCTTCGTCTGACTTTCTTTTAATTTCTACCTGAGTTCTGGGATGCTCCTACAAAATAATTTATTACCAAGTTACCCTCAATTCCCTCCAAGACTAAGGATTTTAATCTCTACTCGCTGATTTTTCTTTCTTCCTTCTTGGCTAGAATTACTAGCAATCGGTTCTCGTTTACCGTAACCTTTTGCCATGATTCGGGATTGATCAATGCCTCTGCTTTTCAAATATCCAGCTACTGCTTCTGCTCGTTTCTTAGACATAGCATCGCACCAATCATGATCTGGCAAGCCATTGGTATGACCACCGATTTCTACAGAAATGTTGGAATTCTGACGTAAAAAAGAATAGATTTCATCCAATGCGGCATATGAATCCGAATTGATCTTAGAGGAGTCGGCAGCAAAATACAACTGCTCCACCCTAATCTTTTGTCCTTCTATGATAGTGCTATTCAAGTCAGGGATAATCTTTGGTTTTGCTTGATTATTATTCGAAGGCGCTACTGGTGGTTTGTAGTTGACTACAGGATCCTTTTTAACTGGTGGTGCAGGCTTTTGGCTGACTACGGGATCCTTCTTAGGTGGATCTTTTTTGGGTGGATTCTTCTTTGGCGGATCTTTTTTAGGAGGTACATTCACCTTTGGTTTATCAAGCTCCGCTGAAGCAATTGGTTCTGTAGTAGGCATATCCAGATTACAGGCCACAATTGGACTGCAATTATCTACCAAAATATTTCCACGATATGGAAACAACACTGGCGTTTTATAAAACGCTTCGATCATAAAATAACGGTATGCTTTAGTTGGCGTAAATTCAAAATTGTATTCCCGCCAATCAGCATGATCAATGCCTTCTGTTTCGTCTAGTAATTCCCCTTGTTCGCAATAGTCATGAGCAGCCCAAAGTCGTAGGACAATTGGCTCATTAAATTCCACTGTTCGACCCACCGTTTTACTCATACTGAGATAAGAAGGTGAACTCGCCAATTGCATGTTAAACTTATAACATTGTCCTCCTGCAAGTGGCTGGTTCAATTTTTGAGCAACGCGTTCCCAAGTGTCGTTATCTCGCACTACCAGCCCCATATAGGTTTGGCCATGTTGTGCAGGTGTGACGACACCAAAATAATCCCTTTGTAAAAGCGGTGCGGGATGTGTATCTGGTGGTGTTTCCCCACTCATTCCACAATCAACCCAACCAGACGGTGTAGCAGCGGGACTTGGTTCTCCTTCAAAAGAAGGGTTCACCAAATTTATTTCCTGTGCATTTAGGGTCTGAAAAGAGAATACTCCAGTTAAAATAATTAGCATCCAATGTTTCATGGTATCCATATCTGTCTATGTAATAATTTAAACAAACTTGTTTTAATAACCCGAATAAAATTTATTCCAGTTTTTCAGGGTAGTGCAAGAATTAAACCGAAATAGCATTCGGTTGTTTACAAAAAAACAATATTCTTAATAGAATTGCTCATTTAAAGGCTGCACTTAACAGGATTTTAACCAAAAAGCCAACTTTTAACATTCGGGATACTCCCCTATTTATCAATACAAAGGCAATTATAATTCCGTTCTTACACAAAAGCCATAAATTTCTTTAAATTTACGCCTAGAAAAACTAAACTAATCTACATTATGGATAAACGTAAAGCATTCTACTTGGTTTTTACCGTATTATTTCTTTCTTTTTTTAGTTGTAAACAAGATGGGGGAAGTGAAGGCCCTAACCCCAATAAACAAGCGAAGTCATTTTGTGATTGCACACAACCCGCTGTTACAATCTCCAACAAATTGGCTAGCATCTCGCCTGATGAACGTGAAGGATTGATCAAGGAATCGCAACAGGCATTGAAGGAAGCACTTAATTGCTTAAGCAGCCATGGAGCCGCACAAAAACTAATTGCACCAGACAAAATAAAAGCTTGGGAAGTTAAATACAGAGCAGCAGTTAAAAAGAAATGCCCTGATGCTGTAAAAGTCTTAAATCTGGACTTTTAGAGTTAGGACGGTTTTGTGTTTGCTGTTTGGGGTATGGTTATGTCGATGGTTTACCGCACATAGAGAAGGGACCAACGCCCAAAAGCCAACACCCAATCCCTCTAATTACCATAACCGCATAGTAGTCCGTAATTTGACCTGTCGACCATCAGGATAAGTGATGCTAAACCCTTTCCAGTCTCCGGTACGCTTTTCTTTTAGGCTGTTGGGGCCAGAAGTAAACAAAGGAGCTGTTTTCCCACTACAACCGCCATGAGAAGACACAACAGTGCATCCCGTAACGGCTGCCAACCGATAAACAAAATTACCGACAGAGCCTACACGACAGCCAGTCAGTGTAATATGACAGCTTTCGCAGAATTTTGTTTTGCCGGTTTTCACAGATCGATCCAAGTCTTTAATGTCCCTTGCTAGCTCTGAGATGGTGAAATTATCTCCTTGTCTGTTTGGCGGTATTTCTCCTAGAAATCCATTGATCCAGTAAGAACCGTAAATGCCACCTTCTACATCGTACCCTTTCGTTCTCGGCCAGCCCCAGCCATGACTAACGACCACTAACTCTTCTAGACAATCACACTTTGTAGATTCTAATTCCACACGGTCCATCAATTCGATTCCTGTATGAAAGTGGTATGCATTATTTCCAGAAGCAGACTCTGCCCAATTGATTAATGCCTTTTCTTCCGTTGACCCCAATCCGATTCGACGCCGTAGTTTGATAGTGGGATCTAAATCCTTAAAAAACAGATTACTTTGTCCTGGTGGAGTGATTTCTGCTGGGTTTTTATAATATCCTACCCTATTCTTTGAAAGTGTTCTTCCTAATTCGGGATGAAAGAATGTCGAATTATTTTGATATAAATAAGTTTCTTGATCTAGTCGTAATCCTCCATACGTGTAGGGATTGCCGACCATCGAATAGGTTAGTTTACCCATCACAAAATCAATAGACATGGTACCATCTGCCTTGTAATTGTATCGCTCAACAACCTGCCCAGAGGAATCCGACAATGCGATAATCGAACCTTGTGTATCGTAGTGATAATAGTAGTCCCGATTGTCTCTTCTCATACTAATCAGGTTCCCGTTCGAAGAATTGTACAGAAATGAGGCTATCGTATTGCCGTTCTGGTCCTGTTCTTCAATAATACGATCTTCGTCATAAATGTAGTAAGTTGTTTTACCATCTATGGTTGATTGCATCCTTCGTCCTAGTGCATCATACTCATATTCAACAATGATATCACTAAACGGAATGCCGTTGTTTTTGGCCACTTTCTTTAGTCGGTTCTCAACATCAAAGAGATAATAGTATCTGGCATCTTCGATCAAGTTATCTCCGTAATCGTACTTTAAGTTGATGGTGGAGTCTCCAATCTGGATATTCTTATACCCATTAAATTCGTTGGTGGTGTACGTTGTTTTTACTGAATCTACTCCTGACTCTACTCTATTGTTGTAGGCGCCGTATTTAAACTGTTGTTCTTCGATCGGGTTCGTGACTTCTCCTCCTTTCGGAAAGCCTTTCTTATATCCCGTTACTCTGTTTAGGCTGTCATAGGCGTAGTATTGAGATTGGCTAGGCATAGATAAATTTTCCTGATTCAGCAGATTACCATTTTCGTCATAAGCAGCATTGAACGCTGCGTTATTCCCATGTGTAATGGCTTGGATTCGGTTTTCCTCATCGTAAGCGATCTGCGTTCGGATGCCCGTTCTCGAGTTGGTTTGCTCTGTAATCCGATCCGATGTTTCTTCATACTTGTAAGTAGCAACTATATTACTTTTCAGCAGAGAATCTACATATTCCGAGTTGGCTTGATCTGGCAATATATCAACTGATTCTCCATCACGGATACCCGTTATTCTGCCTTGATCATCACGTGATTCTTCTACAATTCTTCCACTAGGATATTGAATTTTACGAATGTTCTTTTCATCATCGTAGCTATAGTTTGTGATGGCTCCATTTTGATTGATACTGGATACTCTACCATCAATTTGGTAATCGTAGGTCAAGAAACTATCACCAAACGTCACTCTATTGATTTGACCCTTGGGGTTGTATTCAATCTCCACATCATTATCTCCTGGGTAATCTCTCTTTACCAATCTGTCATCCTCGTTATAGTATAGAAAGGTGGTATCACCGTATACATCTATCACAGCACTCACCATTCCTTTAGAATTGTATTGGTATTGCTTAGAACGCCCTGTGGCATAAGTCTCCCCAGCTATCCTGTTATTGCTGTCATAGCTGTATCGTGTACTGTGATTACTGGCGTCTGTGATGGATTCCAGTTGGTTATTTTGATTAAACAACAACTTTGTTACGTTGCCATACGCATCAACAATACTATCAGGGTTTGCATTGAGTTGAGTAGCGTCAATCAATGGCACTCCAGCATTCGCAGAAGCATAAATGAGGATCGGCCCACTTTCAGAAAACACCGTATCAATAACCTGAGCCTTAAGAGATATTGATAAAAAGAAGGCTATTATTATAAAACCTATTGTTTGATAAGCAAAAATTGGATTCGTTTTCATTTCACAGTTTTGATTCAAGCCTGCAAAATTAACCAATTAATATCATATTAGATTAAAACCTGAGTTCGATTATTCTTAGGCAGTATAAAGTATTGAAAATTAAGTCAGGGCTTAATGTCTCAAATTGTTCATAGAAAACTTCATCAATTTCGTTAATTTAATTTGATGTAATCCATTACATCTTCATAAAATCGCCTTATTGCTGAAGTTTTCTATGAATTATCCTACCCAATAATAATCGAACTCAGGTTTAACCCACATTGAGCAAATGCGTCTAAAAAATCGTAATAAGTGTTAAAGTTTAGCCTTTTTTCCTTGAAAAATGTGTTAAAAACAGCAACTTAAAAAAATAAAACACTGATTTCGTGTAGTTTATGATTTTGAAAAGTGGTTTGTAGTACACAAACCATTATTTTTATAATATATAATGCATTATCTTTGCTTTAAATATTGAAAAGGAATTTTAAAAAATCTTAATCAAGTTTTAAAAGTGCTGAAAATGAGTCATTTATGAAATTTAGAGTGAAATCTGTAGTACACAAATCGAAAATCAAGAATCCCTAAAATTCTGATGCATAGGACATTAACATTACCTAATGCTCAATATGGGTTAAAGTTTTTTGTCAAATATATTTTAGGGCGCGCCACCCACAAGGCACTACTATCAATAACCTTAGTTTCTTAAGGTTATAAAACAATAGATAATCTTATGATTTATGGCCTTTTATGCTATCTTTATTAGCTTAATATTGTTAAATAATATGTTATATGAAATTTCAATTAAAATTCTTAACCCTAACGCTCTTTTTCCTATTAACAACATTATCATATAGCCAACCCTGTACTGATGGGTATGGGATGAATCTAGGAGGAATTGCTTCCTGGACATCTGATTGGTATTTTGTCAATATAGCACATCATTCTTTAGGATGGTTCCCACCAAATCAATCTCCTAATTGGGGAAACAGGTACGACGACAGTCAGCTCACAGTAGACAGATATTTGCCGGCAGGCCAGTCCGGAATCCTTGCAGTAGTATGGGACACTGGCGATCCAATCAATGAAGATTTTGTACTGACCTACACCGGAACAACAGCCGTAAATATTTATAACCCAGCGACCTACGGCACAATAGTAACACTCGACCAACCTGGAAGAATAACGTTTACCATGAATGGCGGCACCTTCCTGTTTGTTGAGATTACAGCAAACAGCCCAACTGACATCCTAGCCAATCTAAGAGTTACCAAGGCATCAGAAGAGCAGTTGACACAAACGTTTAGCCCTCAATTTATCCAGGAGATTAACCATTATGACCAATTAAGGTTTATGGATTGGGGAGAAACCAACAACAGTCCAATCGTTAGTCTTTCTGACTACCCAAGTGATAATTCACTCATCCAACGAATGGCATCATTAGAAAAGATGATTGAACTATCGAATCTAATTAATGCAGATCCTTGGATTTGTATTCCGTTGCAAGCAGATAATGCGTTAGTTACTTCTTGGGCACAGACCATTAAAAACACCCTCAATCCCAATCTAAATGTGCGTATCGAATTGTCTAATGAGGTATGGAATGGCATTTTCTCCCAGCATGCAGAAGCAGCCAATCTTGCAAGACAACTAGGACTTTCGAATACTGGCAATAACTGGGCAGATGCCCCTGTCTATTTCGGACATCGGTCTGCTCAAATCCATGATATCTTTGAAACAGAACTGAATAGTGGCGGCCCAGCCCCCAATCTCGTCAAAGTATTGGCCTGGCAAGCTGCAAATACATGGTTTGTAACCAATCATGTCCTTCCTGCTTATAGAGCAGTTTGTGGTGCAACATGTGTACCAGACGAAATGGCCATCGCTCCCTATTTTAGTGGCGCAATGGGTTCTCCTTCCAATGAGACGACTGTGGAAACCTGGAATTTAAATATGGTGTTTGACCAACTTGAAAATGGAACTTACTTCGGAGGAGATGGAAGCCTACAAACATCAAGAGACTGGGTCAATGACTACAATGCACTAATCGCAACAGAAGGAATTCCTGAGCTCTCTCTTTATGAGGGTGGTCAGCATTTATCAGGGCATGGTGGCGTAGAAAACAATCAGACAATCGTTGATCTCTTTATTGCAGCCAACAGGGATAGTAGAATGGGTGATATGTACACCATTCACTTAAATGATCTCAAGGCGGCTGGAGTCAATTCTATTGCGATGTTCGCCAGTCATGGTCGGTTCTCTAAATGGGGATCTTGGGGACTGAAAGAATACGTAGGACAGCCAGACGCCCAATCCCCAAAGCATGTCGCGTATCGCAATTTTATTCAAAACAACCCTTTGCCTACAAATTGTGGTAGTTGCCCGCAACAAGGACAACCTTGTAATGATAATGATAACACCACATTGAACGATGCTTATGATGCCTTTTGTACTTGTACTGGAACAGCCTTGATTCCCTATGATGCTACTTTACGATGCACCCAATCTCCAATATCCATTGACGGTCAGGCTGACAAAGCATGGAACAGAACACTACATTACCAGTTAGGAGATCCTGCGATTACAGCCAATGATTTATCTGCAAACTGGGCGATGTTGTACGATGATACCAACTTATACCTATGGTTTGATATCGCAGATGATGAAGCATTTAATGATTCAGGAACAAACCCGTTTGATGATGATGCCATTGAACTGTTTATAGATCCTGACTATAGCAGGAATACTACGTACGACGGCAATGACTTTCAACTTGTTTTTAGACGTGGAGACCCAACCTATTACAGCTTCCAGAACGGACAACCAGCACCCCTTACCGGAATAACTTTTGACCAAGCAGATAATGGAACCTCCTACCAGTTCGAAATTCAGATTCCCTGGTTTGTACTAGGACAATCTGGTGGTTCTTTCTCCGAAAAACTTATTGGTTTCGCCTTTAAAATCGATGATGATGACGACGGACTGACCAGAGATGACCGATTATTCTGGTTCGATCCTAATGACATGGGATGGTCCGATCCGACTACCTTTGGAACACTGTACACAGGCGAATGCGCTCCAATTAACATTTGGGCTTATTTGGAAGGCGCTTTGGTAGATCCAATCGACCCAAGAACTTACCAGTCGCAAATGCGGTCAGATTTAAATACACAGTTCAACCTGTTACCAGGTCAATTGGGTGTGCCTCCAACTCCAGCCGGTCATCCGTATAGTTCTGCTCCCTGGAATCATACTGGGACAGAAGGCACCAACTTTCTTAGAGATGAGTATACCATGATTGCCAATGCCAACGGCAATGTGCCTATTGTAGACTGGGTTCTGGTTGGTTTCAGAACTGGTGTTGCCGCTAATACAGAAGTCGCGACTCATGCGGCATTGCTGCAAGCTGACGGTCACATTGTATTTCCTGATCTGTCTGCTATCAACCTGCCTGCTGGCAGCTATTATGTGCATGTCGAACACCGCAATCACATTGGCGTGTTGTCTCCTCAAGCGATAACGATCCAAAACGGACAACTCAATTACGATTTTCGCGAGGCGGATTCTTGGGCGGGATCGTTGTTTGGCCAGAAGGAGGTTGACGCGGGTCGATGGGCTATGTTTATGGGAGATGGGGATCAAACTGCTGATAGTCCAGGGTATGATATCAATGGTAATGATCGAATTTTATGGCAATCTGTAAACGGTCAATATAACATTTATCACCCTTCTGATCACAATATGAATGGTGACGTCAACGGAGCAGATCGTATCTTATTGGACATCAATTCAGGATATTCGTCTACGGTTCCGAGATAACATTAAACTCAAGAAATAGGGAATCTGAAAGTCCAGTCATGTAAGTCCTGCCAGCTGACCGCAGGAAGGTAGGCTTTATCTACGGATAATCTCAAATTCCGAGACCTGCGTTCCGTTGCGCAACAGGAAGACCTCAAACTAAAGGTTTTCCTGAAAGTAAAGCCTTTCGTAACTGATCACTTACTATATTCAATTTAGTAAGGAACAGACCAATCGACAGCTATAACTGATCCCGTCGGGATCAGGTATGAATGCTTGTGTCTAGCAACATCAAGGTGCTGGATAGCAGGAAATTCGAGCTCAAGAAACATTCTTCAATTTAAAAATATTATAAAAAATGCTACCGCTATAAAAACTTCTAGAACGCTGCTCAAGCGAGCATAGGGATTAAACAGATAATAAATATTAGTTAACTAACCATTATGAAAAAGTTATAATCTATTGTAATTTTGGATATTGTGCGATCTACTACTATATTTACGCAACGAAAACGTAAGCATTGTGGCATTAAATAAGAAACGTATTGCATTTACTGCTTCCTTCTTCTCATTATTATTCCTTTTGACAACTTGGACGATCGTATCACCAGAAGTCGAAAATAATGAGACAGTCGGAGTAGTCGCTCCTGTTCCAGAACCAACTTTAAAGTACGGTATTGTTGTCGACTCCCTTGTCGTAAGTGAGAACAGAATAAAGAAGAATCAATTTCTTGCAGATATTCTATTGCCACACAATATCTCTTACAAGGAAATCGATCACCTAGTAAAAAAAGCGAAGGAGACTTTTGATGTTCGAAAGCTTCGAACTAAGAAAAAATATACCATTCTCTCATCATTGGATAGCTTACCAAAGGCGCAGTACTTTATTTATGATCCAAGCCCCTATTTCTACGTAGTATATGACTTAAGGGATAGTATGAACGTTTATAAAGTAGAACGTCCAATTGAAACTAGGAGAATGACTGGTTCCGGAGTCATTCACACCTCACTATGGGAAACAATTGTTAATAATAAACTACCAATTGAAGTGGCGGTTAAGATGGAAGATATCTTTGGCTGGTCAATTGATTTCCACCAAGTAAGGAAAGGAGACCAGTTTAAACTTATTTACGACGAACAGTTTATTGAAGGTCAATCAGTAGGCGTTGATGGGGTGACTGGTGCTGAGTTTATTCATAATGATGTCGATTATCATGGCTATTACTTTGAAGTCATAGAGGAAGACAACCACGGCTATTACTTTGATGAGGAAGCTCGCCCCATGAAAAAAGTATTTCTAAAATCACCTGTAAAGTACTCCAGGATTTCCTCAGGGTTCAACAGAGCTCGATTTCACCCCGTCTTAAAACGCGTTAAGCCACATCTAGGCACAGACTATGCTGCACCTAAAGGAACACCAATTTATGCAGTAGCAAGCGGTACAGTGACTAAGGCAGCCTTCACACGTGGCAATGGGAGATACGTTAAAATCAAACACGACAGAAAATACGCTACACAATACCTGCATATGAGCGGTTTTGCAAAGGGTATCCGCCCAGGTGTGCATGTGAAACAAGGTGATGTTATTGGTTATGTTGGTAAAACTGGTCTTGCAACTGGCAATCATGTTTGTTTCAGATTCTGGAAAGATGGAAAACAGGTTAACCATCGAAAGTTAAAACTGCCACCACCAAAACCAATGCCGACGAAGTATATTCCTGCATTTGAGTCATTACGTGATTCTATTCAACTGGAATTAGACAATATCCCATTTAAGGTAGATGACGAATTACCTGTGAAGTTTCCAGATGATAACAACAGTAAGGCAGATACTTTAAAATCTTCCTAAGTAAATGTATAGTTAGAATCAAGGAGGTCCTAGCACAAGACGGGTATCGTTTTTATTGCGCTTTCGACACAAAATAAAATCCCAATGCATAATCTGGGTTTAAACAATTTCCTTATATTTGCCAACAATCAAAATATCAAAAACAGAATTCATGAAAAAGTCAATAATGGATATTTTTGGGGGCAGTTCCCAATTGGATCAACGAAGTGCAGGAAAGCTAGTAAAAGCTATAGAGAATCATAACTTGGACGGATTTGACTATCTTGAATTTAAACAATCATTGACTGGATTAACAGCGATACATGCTGATGAAGTTACTCGGTTTCAATCCGCATATGTGACTGCTTCAACCCTAGGATTAACGAAGGCAAAGTTGCTAGACACCGCTGGTTATTATAAAAAAGTGATTGAAAAGGAAAAGCTTAATTTTGACAAAGCAGCAAAAGCACAGATTGAGCGAGGTGTAGGAGAAAAGAAGCAAAAACTAGAGAAATACAAAGCAGCTGTCCAACAAAAACAAGAGCAGATCAAAAAACTGCAAGGTGAAGTTGAAGCGTATCAAAAAGAAATTGGAAAGTTGAGTGAGGAGTTGAGTGGTGCAGAAACTAAAATCGCAAACGCTCAAACCAGTTTTCACAATGCTTGCCAGATCGTCCTACAACATATCGATGAAGACATCAACAAAATCAACACTTATATCTCCTAGCAAATAACGTTTATATTCTCAGATCTAGTTTTACTCTTTGTTTAACTGTATTTCTGGATAGGACAAAGCAATAATGAAAAGAGACTGCTAATTACTTAACAGTCTCTTTTTATTTTTAAGGTTCGTCTGTGCCTGCCTGCTATACAACGCAAGGCAGCCTCAATTCTGATGTCTAATTACTGTACACTAAACTCATTTTCAGCAGAAGGACCGTCAGCCACCTCGATTTGAGCTTCGATTTTGTAATCACTTACTGGCCATGCTTGAGTAGCAGACTTGGTGAAGTTAGTACTCAAATCAAAAGCAGTTTCATCATCAAATGTCCCTTGATCTGAAGGTTTGAAGGTTAAAAACGTCATAACTACCCAATTACCATCAGAGTCCTTACCGTACATTGTGAAAGTTACCTCAGTATCTTTAGTGATACCTTCAAACTTTGCAGAAGCATAAAATGCAGGATCTGAAGGAGCAAATACTGACTTATCACTAGCGCATAAGATTTCATCTGCTGGTGCTGCGTCACAAATTTTTAATTGAGAAATTCTTGGTTCAAGAACATCATCTTTCTTACAAGAAGAAACAGCAATAGAAAGCACTAAGCAAAGTACTAAAGAATTTAGAATAGAACTATTAAGAAATTTCATTATTATTTATTTAGATTTAAAAAGAAAAGCTAAACACCAAAAATCAAACCAAATGACTCCTCAAACTGATAAATCTTCCGTATTGTATGAAAATAATCTGTAATTCATTTATCTTTACGTTTTTAAAACCAATAACAATAAAAAAATGGATTACGCAGAAAAACAACTAGTGGAAATTAACCAACCTCAACTTATGTCAGAGGCAAGAGTCGACCTCTCCAAAAATCTTGGAATGATCATCGGTGCAATGTTCGTTTACTTTTTTATTATAGGAGTTGCCGGTATTATCCCATTCGGATCACTTCTGATTGGAGGACCGATGACATTGGGATTGTCTATTTTCGTACTAAACATCAGTAGAGATAACAATCCAGACTTTTCTAATATTTTTGATGGTTTCAAGAATTTCGGGACGGCATTCGTTACTTACCTACTGATGATGCTTGGTATTATAGTAGGGTTTATCTTACTTATCGTACCAGGAATCCTACTTACTTTTGGTTGGTCACAAGCTTACTATATCATCTCTGATGAACCAGATATCAGTGCTGTGGAGGCATTAAAGAAAAGCTGGGAAATGATGGATGGTAACAAAATGGATCTTTTTGTGCTAATGCTGAGATTCATTCCGTGGATTCTGCTTTGTATACTAACATTGGGATTAGGATTACTATATGTTGCACCATGGGCTTACGTAACATTTGCAAAATACCATGATCAAATCTCAGGAAAGGTTTCTAGCGAAATGGACATCATGGATCACCTTGTTGAGTAATCGAATCAAAATATTTATAAAACCGGGTACTAAGTCCTTAGGATCCGGTTTTTTTATGCTTTCAAATGAAGGATGACACTAATCATACATCGGGAACTTAATTTCTTTCAGATTGAAGGATTCCAGTTGGTTAGTTTCGTGATTGAGGACCACCAATTGTCCAATAGCATTGATTGTCTGGATAGATCCTTTGAAAGAGATGCCATTTTGTCTCGTAAAAACAGACGGAATGTCTTTCAAGTAAAGCCCTTCCAAATAGTCGGTAAGCAGCAGATCCGTTTTATTGGCCTTGAGTTGCAGATATCGATATTCAATAGCTTGCAGTATTCCTGGCACTAGTTGCTCCACATCATACCGACTTCCGCCAAGCGTAGCCAAAGAAACAGGATTTGGCAACTTATCACTGAATGTGGTTTGATTGACATTGAGCCCAATCCCGATAACTGATGACTTTATGCTTGTACTGTTTATTGTATTCTGAATTAATATACCACCTAACTTCTTATTTCCATGATAAATGTCATTCGGCCACTTGATTCTAAGTCCGGTAAGATTTCGATCTGATTTCAGAAAATCAATAATTCCTAGAGCAACACACAAATTCAAATTAAACTGTTGATTTACAGTTAAAAATGAAGGATATACGATAATGCTCAATGTCATATTCTGTCCAGCTTGACTTTCCCAACTAGTGCCAAATTGTCCTCGTCCTTCCGTTTGATTATTTGTAAAAACCACTGTTCCGTTACTTGGTTTGCTTTTTGCTAGTAGATTTATAGCATATTTATTCGTAGATTTAATTAAAGGAAGGTGTATTACAACCTTTCCTATAAAAAGTGTGTTAGGTATCTGAAGACTCATAGTTTTATAATAATTAATTGTAAAAATTGGAACAAATTACCGCTCATTAAACGTTTAATCTAGAAAAAGAACCATAGTAACATTATTAATTAACAAAATTACGCTTAATAATTTGAATTTAGGAAAAGATGTAGAAGCAAGAAACGAGGTTTCTTTAGAAGAATTAAATGCAATTATAATCAGCAGTATCCAAGAGGTTAAAGGGCACGATATCCTAAAGCTAGATCTGCGGGAGATAGAAGAAGCTACAACAGATAGTTATATTATTTGTCATGGTGAATCTACAACACAAGTTAATGCGATTGCTTCCAAAATTATTAAAGATGTTCAATCGGAAACAGGGATGAAACCGACCCATATTGAAGGAATAGCAAACGCCAATTGGATTTTAGTCGATTATTTTGATACCGTCGTCCATATTTTCTACAAAGAGACGAGAGAATTTTATCAAATTGAGGAATTATGGAGTGATGCAAAATTCTTGAAAATTGATTAATAATGAATAAATAATTTAAATTTGATAGATTATTATAAATAACTTGCAACTGTTTGTGCAAAAAAACGTTTAATTTAAGTAATACTACAGATAGACAATAAACTAGTTAAATGGAAAATAATAAACAAGACGGAGGAAAATTGCCAAAATTCAACTACTATTGGATTTACGGTATTCTCATCCTTCTTTTTCTTGGTATCCAGCTGATTGGAGTAGCACCAACCGGAAAAGAAATCACAATGAAGCAATTCAAATCTATATTGCAAAAAGGTGATATCGAAAAACTGGTTGTGGTTAACAAAAAATTAGCAGAAATCACTATCAAGCCATCAGCACTGGAAAGCAATCCAGAATATAAGGAAGTGGCTAAGTCACCATTAAATTGGGGAAACCCTGGACCACATTACCGACTATCAGTGTCTGAAGAACATTTCTTGAAAAATGTTTCAGCATGGCAGGCAGGAGTTCCAGATGACAAAATAATTTACGCGGAATCTAAAGTCAGAAAAAATGTGCTTGCTGACATGATTTACTGGTTGTTACCATTCATTATAATTATAGGACTTTGGTTCTTTATTATGAAAAGAATGAGTGGTGGCGGTTCTGGTCCAGGAGGTCAGATCTTCAACATCGGAAAGTCTAAAGCAACGCTGTTTGACCGTGACTCTAAGGTAAATGTCACCTTCAAAGATGTGGCAGGTTTAAACGAAGCAAAGGAAGAAGTAATGGAAGTCGTAGACTTTCTGAAGTATCCTAAAAAATATACCTCTCTTGGTGGTAAAATCCCCAAAGGAGTTCTATTAGTCGGCCCTCCTGGAACGGGTAAAACACTTCTCGCTAAGGCAGTTGCAGGTGAGGCGGAAGTCCCTTTCTTCTCAATTTCAGGTTCTGACTTCGTCGAAATGTTTGTCGGTGTCGGAGCATCACGTGTTCGGGACTTGTTTAAGCAGGCGAGAGAAAAAGCCCCTTGTATTATCTTTATTGATGAAATTGATGCCATTGGACGTTCCAGAGGAAGAAATTCCATGCAAGGAAATGACGAACGTGAAAACACCCTCAACCAATTACTTGTTGAGATGGATGGATTTAGTACCGAGAAAGGAGTCATCCTTATGGCTGCTACCAACCGACCTGATGTACTAGACAACGCTTTGTTGCGACCTGGCCGTTTTGATCGACAAATTGGTATCGATAAACCAGATCTTCGTGGACGGATTCAAATCTTTAAAGTACACCTTAAACCATTGAAAACAGGACCAGATATTAATGCCGAAGTACTAGCAGAACAAACCCCTGGATTTGCTGGTGCCGAAATCGCTAATGTCTGTAATGAGTCTGCTCTTGTTGCTGCTCGACGCGGTAAGAAGTTTATCGAAATGGAAGACTTCAACTATGCGCTTGATAGAGTCATCGGTGGATTAGAAAAGAAAAATAAACTAATTTCTCCTAAGGAGAAAAAAGTAATTGCATATCACGAAGCAGGGCACGCAATCTGTGGATGGTATCTAGAGCACGCATCTCCACTTGTAAAAGTGACGATCGTCCCACGTGGCGTAGGCACCTTAGGGTATGCACAATATTTACCGAAAGAGCGGTACATCGAAACCACAGAGCAGATGCTCGACAAAATGTGTATGACACTAGGCGGTCGTGCAGCTGAAGAAGTGATTTTCGATAAAATTTCTACTGGAGCACAGAACGATCTCGACAGAATTACAAAGATGTCCTACGCTATGATTGCCATCTATGGTATGAATGACAAAGTTGGTAACATCTCGTTCTACGATATGCAAAATCAAAATCAATTCGCAAAGCCCTACTCCGATGAGACGGCTACCTTGATTGATAATGAAGTACGTAACCTCATCGACCAAGAGTACGAGCGTGCTAAATCGCTGTTGAAAGAACATAGAAATGAGTTAGAAATATTAGCCAACGAGCTTCTGGATAAAGAAGTATTGCTAAAATCTGACTTAGAGCGCCTGATCGGGAAACGACCATTTTCAGAGGATGATCCAATCATTTCTCCTGCAGAAAATGGTATTGATCACAGTTAATTTGAAAACTTTACACTTTAATACAGGCTACTCACTATTGGGTAGCCTTTTTTTATTTAGCGATAATTGAAAACTGCTAACAATCCCTCAATAATTTCCATAAATTTAGAATATTCCGTTTTTTGCTTCGTTTAACACCTAATCTCCTTAACTTTATCTTAGATTTCTTAACCTGAATTATGCAATAGGAAATTCATTTTGAGTCAACTAAGGTATTTTGACAAAACAAACAGCAAGCGAACCCATCCTTTTTTTACGTGCTGCAGTAGAGTTTATCCAGGAAAACTGGGACGACAAAGACAACAAATGCACACAAAAAGTAATCGCTGCGAAGCTAGGAGTGACGGGTAGTTATCTCAGCAAAGCAAAAGAGAATGCAAGCTATGCACAAAACCTAAGACGGAAACTACTGAATGTGATCAAAGAAATCGGTGGGACTTACGACCCTGATCAATTGGCCTTTATTGACAAAAACAATCAATTGTTCCATCTGGATGTCGACCCAGGCAATACCTTCCCCATCAAACTACAATTCGGAATTGATAAAGGTCCATTTACGGAAGCAGTATTAGAAACCAAAAACATAAGAATACTGACCACCTGGTCTGGAGAAACCTATGCCAATCTTATTGACATTATCGAACAAGATGTAAGCCTTTGGCTGACTTTTGATAAAATTCAAATCCTAATGCTTCATCCAGACAGTGAGGCCACACTAATGAGGAGCAAAGCCATGGGATTTCATGCCGAAAGGGGCTTCAACAGAATAAAAGATGATTTACAGGAAATGATGAATGCCCCGGCAGAAGTCAAAAAACGGTTGGAAGTAAGACTATATGACCAACTCCCAACCCTTAAGCTAATGCTCTTGGACAACTTGATCGTCATGGGCTTTTATCTCTTTAGGGAATTAAGTGGCGTAGGTTACAACTTTATGTTCAAACCCAAACTGGACAAGACCCTCACCAAAGATTTAGAACGCCATTTTAATAAGATTTGGGATGAGGCCACTCCCTTCGATCTAAATCAGACAGAAACGGTCATGAATAAATGGGTGCAGCCACGGTTTAAAAGTCATAATGCATCAATATACAAGAGTTTTACAGGAACTTACTGTATATACTACCCTGAACAGTATTCAGCGAATGAGCACTATCGGAATCACAAAGTGGCGGCCTCAATCGGTTGCAACATTCTCAAGATAGACGAAACAGAAAATGGACGGTTCTCCTGCACTATGAAACCTGTTGGTTATCCCGAAGAGGAATATTTTGAGGGGGAATTAGTCAATAAAGAATTTAATAATCCGGATTACCTCGTTCTACAGTTAAGGAATAAAGTGAAGAACAGAATGCTACACCTAACCTTCTCCACAAAAAATGGCAAAATGCGCAGTCGGAACCTAGGAGCCTTCTCAGTCATTTATGGCGCCTCTGGTAGGATTGGATGCGGAAAAGTAGTACTTGTGCCCGTAGCCGATAAGTTTAGCGCCTTAAAAGCAGAATCACTAGCACCAGATAGTCTCATTACCAAAACGGAAGACACGCATTATAAACGACTCGGGCCAACAGCAATTCGCTATCTCATTCAAAAAGACAAGAGCTTACTAAGTCCGCCAGGTAAAATTGAAGATCTGAAAGAAAAAGCCATGCCTGCCGGCGTGTTCAAAGTATATTTCAGCAGCACAGGTGGATCAGGGTTCAATCAGCAACGAATCAAGACTGGTGTGCTGCAAATCGACAGCACAGGACTCGTTCGGTACAAAAATAGAATTCGTGGTTACGAGGGCGTTGGTTGGGCCACTAAAAACGGAAACAACCTGTTCGTAGAAATCGTAAACTCCAATCCAACTGTTCAGCGGACAGCGGTTTTTATTCTGCACACAGGTATCAATACTGTCCTAGAAAAGGAAAACACTGTGTACTGTGGTATCTGTGCCGGTACTACTTGGGTAGACGAGCTACCAGCAGGCTCAAGAATTGTTCTTATAAGCACTTCAGGTAAAAACTTTGATACAATAAAGCCCGAATCTATTACAATTAATAGCCCTGAGTACGAGAAACTACCAGTCGGACTTAGAAAACTATTAACCGGCCATACAAATAATATACTTGGCTTCTTCAATAAATCAGGAGCCATCTATAGTACAGGTGCTTTAGAGGCCTACACCACTAATACAACAAGCTTTGACGACTTGTTTTACAAGAGTGCTTGCTTTGACCTGTTACAAGGCGATGAGAATAGCTGTATCCTACATCTAAAGCAAGCTGTGGACCATGGCTTTTCTGACTTCGACAAGCTTATATCATTTATGAAACAACACAAAATAAAAAGTGAGGCAATTGACTCAGAAATCAAACGACTAGGTGCTTTGTACAGTCTTTAGAGCTAAGGAACATTATTAACCTAAGTTCGATTATTATTGGGTATTAATTCTTATTAATATCGATATCTACTCAGTCGGTATGTCAATTATTAGAAAAGTCCTTCTAGGAACTTTTTTCCTCAATCTCCTTAGTGATCAGCAAGGCTAACAAAGGGAATGCGGCGTGAGGAATTCGGTAGAGCATTTCCCAAAACCAATAGCCGAATGTGTGATCAAGCGAGTCCCAATAGAAATTGGCAACCAATCTGGCCAAGGCGGTCAAACTACCCCACAGAATAGCGTATAACAAGGCAGGCTTTGCAAATCGTGGCACGAAGATCAAGAAGCTAAGTACAAAATCAAGCACGCCAGCCACCTTCAAAAACAAAATAGCATTGGCCTCATTGACATGTAAAATGTTAATTGTCATATCAACAAATAACCCAGGACGCGGATAAAAACCTATGGCGTACAGCCCATGACAGGTAAAGGTAAGTGCAATCGCAATCTTCAACAGCAACAGCAATCGTTTCCTCGATATGCTAGATCGTAAGAGTAATACTAAAACAATAGGAGACAAAAACTGACAACTATATTCGAAAAATTGTCCTACACTGTAAAACTTTTCTTTGCAATACAATCCTGCCAATAGAACCAAGGCAATCCCTCCTAAAGATAAAATGACATGCAACAACAAGGAGGTCAAGGACTTTGGTGTTTTTCTTAGGAAAAAACTACCGATAGCAGCAAAAGCACAAATTAGATAAAACCATCCAAACCCAATGATGAGGTTCTGAATAAATTGATCGACAATAGGACTGGTTACATAAGCTGTCCAAGTAAAAGAGGTATTTGTTTCAATAAATGATTTTAAAAGATTTTCATCCCACAACAAGGTTCTAAATGGAGCATCCCATTTGATATGGGTCCAACTTCTACCCAAAAACAACCCGACACAGCCTATACAAGCGATTAGAAGTGAAAGTATATCCTTTTTCATTTAATTATGCTAATATTTCAAAAAACCAAATTTATTAAAATTGTGTTTAATAAATTAGAATCCAGACCGATATTTTAAAGGAATAAAAAGGATGATTTATGATACCTAGGGAATAAAAAAGAAGCCACCCCAAAATTATTGGAAATGACTTCTCATCCTACCCATCTTAAATCTTATCAGAGTGAAAATTAATAGCTAAAATTCAATTAATCTGATGACGTAAATATAGGTTAATATTTCTCTAAAATCAAACCTTTTTTTTAATTAAAAGCGAAATAGTGGAAATGATATAGTGGAATAAATTCTATAAAAAAGAAATACGTAACACTTAAACCGTTAAATAACAGGCAACAACCGTAAATGTTAAAGCTTTGTTAACAAACGTTAACATCGAGATTAAAAAATTAACATTTCTGTTCTTGGTGATGCTTTTTTATCTTTGTTTCATAGAATTTAAATATTAACAAAGAAAAAAATTTATACGATTCATTTCGTTTGACGTAACTTTAACGCCATGAAGAGAATATTGTTGTTTTTATCCTTGTTCCTATTACTACCTTTCATCGCTAATTGTCAGGAGGTTTCGTCAATTGAAGGTACAGTTGTCGACGAGAACCGTTTACCGTTAATTGGTGCCACTTTATTACTAAAAGAAATGGGTTTAGGAACGATCACCGATTTGGATGGCAGATATCAGCTACAAGGTGTCCCGACTGGCAAACATCTCCTAGCGGTCAGTTACACAGGTTTCACAACACAGGAAATCGAAGTAACAATCAACAATTCAGAAACAAGAATATTGGACATCACGCTTCAGGAAGATGCGCTTCAATTGGATGCCATTGTCGTAACTGGCACTTTCGACAATAGAACTAAACTGGAATCCAGTGTTGCGATCACCAGTCTAGACGCTAATGTCATCGCTCAACGAAATCCGAAGAGTACTGCCGAATTAATAGGCGCCGTCCCTGGAACATTTGTTGATGATTCGAATGGAGAAGTCGGTGGAAAAATTTATGCACGCGGTCTAGCAACAGGGATTAGGACACAGCCAGGTTATCAGTATGTATCCTTGCAAGAAGACGGCTTGCCCGTATTGAGTACACAGTTCCAATTTTCGATAGTAGACATGTATCATCGTAATGACATTACAGTAGATAAATTTGAGGCCATTCGAGGAGGAAGTGCTTCCATCTCAACCGCCAATTCGCCCGGAGGTATTTTTAATTTTATCTCATTAGAAGGAAAGGAACAACCAACTGCTAGATTAAAGATGCAGGCAGGGTTGCAAGGCCCGCTTAATTCATTATTCAGAGCTGACTTTAATGTTGGTGGTCCAGTTTCTGAGAAATGGTTCTACAATATTGGCGGTTTTTACCGATTTGATGAGGGCGCAAGAGATTTGCCTTACAATGCTAATGTAGGCGGTCAACTAAGGGGGAATCTGGTTAAGAGACATGAAAAAGGCAATATCAAAATATTTGGAAAGTTCCTGAATGACAAAGTTAGTAGTTATGAGTATATCCCTATCAATAACTTTGAAGCGCTTGAACCAGTCGCTGATTTCAATTTAAACTCAAGCACAATTTATCCGGAAGTCCTCGTTAGCGATCTCCCTGATGGTGAATTTTTCCTTGAAGACAGTACAAGAACCCGACAATTTGATCCAACAAAAGGGATTAAAACAATAAATTATACCCTTGGTGCTTATATCTCCCAATCACTGGGAAATGGATGGATGCTGAAGAATAATTTTAAAACAAGTTATGCTAAACAGGATTATTCCCAGTATGCTGGCAACATTATTTTCGATCCAGATGGTGGACTCAATTCATTTTTTCAGTTGCCTACATTTATGTTTAGTGATTTTACTTTTAGAGATTTTAATACTGGAGAAATCCTTTACAATGATACCATTAAAAAGATTGACAGAATATGGGCGGCAGCAGGATTTACTATTGAGAATAGGATTCTGGACCTTATGAATCAACTCAATATTACGAAGGAGTTTAATCGGAACACCATTAACTTTGGTAGCTATGTTTCTCATGCGGATGTAGACATTGAGTGGACAGGAGATGCGATTGCCAGCACACTGGAAACGAATCCCCGACCTTTTTTAATCACACACCCTAACAATCATGAACCAAGCAAGGAATATCTCTTCTCTGATCCTGCAACTGGTCTTATTGCTCAAGGCTCTTCCTCTTATAATCGGGCACAGGGCACCTCAACTACCCTATCTGCTTTCGCCACAGATCTTTTCAAGGTCACTGACAAACTGAATGTAGATCTTGGGGGGCGTTTGGAAACAGTGATACATAAAGGACAAAATGAATTGTACATGCTGGCAACAGATACATTTGGATTTGAATCCGTAAACGTACTTCCTGGTCTTGGGCTGCCGATGCCAATCGGTGTTGATAAGGATTATACTACGTTTTATGATGCTGGGACCAGATTAGGTACAGGACAATTTAAAGAATACCAGTTCAATTACGGCTATGGTTCAGCTTCTCTTGGCATTAATTATAAATTCAATGATGGTCTTGCTGTTTATGGGCGTGGCACCATTGGAAATAAAGCGCCAGAGTTGGGTTACTACATCAGTAATTTCGTCAATCAACCAATCAATAGAGGTTTTGTAGAGAAAATCTATATGGGGGAAGCTGGTGTAAAACTAAGAGGCAAAAAAGGGTCGGTGTTCCTAACTGGATTCCTAAGCAGAATGAACGATGTAAGCTTTCAGTTATTGGTTCCTGGAGATGGAGGAATTGTGGTGTTTACTCCTAGTACATTTAACAAAATCCAGACACTTGGATCAGAACTTGAAATTGTACTTTATCCAGTAAAAGGCTTGAATTTCAGAGCGATGTTTACGGCACAAAATCCTAAATTCGTCGAATTTTACTATTATAATTTGAACGGTACTGCCATTCAGAACTTCATAGATCCCATCACTGGGGCATTACAAGATCCGGATAAACCAAGTGATGATTTTATTGAAGAATTTCATGGAAATACGCTTGCGAATGTTCCTAAGTTGATCACTGATGCTACTGTGAGCTACCAATACAATCGTTTTAAGGTTTACTTTAATGGTCGTCATACAGGCAAACGAGCTGCAAATCGAAGAAACACGCTTGAGATGCCTGGTTTTGTACAATTTAACGGAGGTCTACAAAGTGATCTCACAAAGCACATATCTACTACATTTAGGATCAGCAACATTTTCAATTCAACAGGATTAATGGATTTTGATGGCATTGGATTGATTGGAAAAACAAAAGAAGATTTAACTGAAGAGGCTATTTCTGCTAATAATAATGCTGATTCTCCAAATCCATATTTTATTCGTCCTGTTTTACCTAGAAGTATTTCATTGTCATTAGAATATGACTTCTAATTCGTATTGACCTGAAATTTAATTACTTGTTGGAGTAAACGAAAGACTTATGTTATTCGTTTTGGTTAATATCCAGTTAACATTATGTCACTTTATTACAATTGACATAATAATTCAATATTTTGTGCTTATTTTTGAACATTAAAAACTCAATTTAAACTCGGCTAATACATTTGAAAGATCATCATGATTTTTTATTGTAAAACCCGGGCTCAACTAACTTTATCTCAATGAAGACTATAACTTCCATCATTGTCCTTGGTTTATCTCTCCTTTTCTATGGCTTAAATGCTCAAACACTTACTGAACATCAGCGATGTGGAACCGAGCATATGCATCAACAGCTACAACAGAAATTTCCAAATCAAGTCATGTCTCGACAACAGTTTGAAAGCTGGATGGATAAAGAAATTCAAAATAGAAAAAACAATAAGCAAGGAAATGTGGCCTACACTATCCCAATTATCTTCCATATCATTCACGATGGTAGTCCAGTTGGTACAGGTATTAACATCGCACAAATATATGTCGATGCACAAATCGAACAACTAAACAATGATTTCCGTAAGATAGTCGGAACCTCAGGAAATAACAATAATCCGGTTGGTGCTGATACGGAAGTTGACTTTTGCGCTGCAGAACTTGATCCCAACGGTGTGCAGCTCGCAGAGCCAGGCATAAATAGAATCGACGGCACTGTTGCTGGATATGGTAACCCACCCTACGTTAACGCTGACTGGGAAAATGTTATTAAACCAGCGACTCAGTGGGATCCGCTCAATTATTTCAATGTATGGGTATCTGATCTTTCTTCTGGGTTATTAGGTTATGCCCAATTTCCCGATGGTTCCACATTACCAGGAATGCCTGGTGGAGGAGCTGCCAACACAGACGGTTGTGTTGTACTCTATACAAGTGTCGGAAGTTCAGTCCTTCCTCACCCAGGTGGTGGTAATTACGCCGAAGGAAGAACCTTAACTCACGAAGCTGGCCACTGGTTAGGTCTCCGTCACGTTTGGGGTGATGGGCCATGCGGTACAGACGATTTTTGTGCAGACACTCCTGAATCTGATGGTTCAAATTTTGGATGCGCAACAGGTCATATGTCTTGTGGTACTCTCGACATGGTTGAAAACTACATGGATTATTCTGATGATGATTGTATGAACATCTTCACGCTTGACCAAAAAACAAGAATTCAAACGGTGATGCTGAATAGTCCCAGACGTAAGGAACTAGCCAATTCAGGTGCTTGCAATCCCAATTGTCAGGCAAGTGTGACCTCAAGTGTTATAAATTCCAACTGTGGTGGTGCAACTGGTTCTATAACCGTAAACATCACAAACGGAACACCTCCATATACCTTCCAGTGGGATGCTGCTACTGGTGGTCAAGTCAGCTCAACCGCTATAAATCTACTACCTGGAACGTATTCCTGTACGATTACAGATGCCATTGGTTGTTTGAAGTTCGTAACAGAAACTGTAGTGAATTTTGGTCCAGTAGTTAATGTCAATCTGAATGCTCCTGCTAGTTGTTATACTTCAAGTGACGGAGCGCTAGTGGCTGTTGCTACGAGCGGAATGTCACCCTACTCATACTTGTGGAGCAATGGTAATGTAACATCCAGTCCTTTCTTTTTACCGATTGGCAATTACACCGTTTCAGTAACAGATGCCAATGGTTGCGTCGTCACTGCATCAGGAACTGTAATTTCGCCACCAGAGATTATGCCTAATTCAAGTTCAACTCCTGAAAATTGTGCGGGTAAGGACGGTACCGCTACAGTAACCCCAACGGGTGGATCTGGAACAGGTTACACCTACATGTGGGGACTTTCTGCAGGAGGGCAAATGACTCAGACTGCTGTTGGATTGACGATAGGAACTTACGAAGTTACCATAACAGATAGTGATGGATGTAGTACTAGTGCAATTGTTCAGGTAGGAGGTGCAAACGGTCCATCACTGAACACGTCCTCAACTCAGGCTGCTTGTAATATGAGCAATGGAACTGCCACTGCTACTGCAACAGGTACCAGCCCGTTTATTTATCAATGGGATGCCAATGCAGGAAATCAAACAACACCGACTGCTATCAATCTTGCAGCAGGCACTTATACTGTAATTGTAACTGACGGTAACAACTGTAGTACACTTGTCAATGTTACCGTAACAGAAAACTGTACAGGAGGCTGTACGATCGCCTTGTCTACCAACAACATTGTTCACGAAACTTGTCAAGGCTTATGTAATGGTTCTGCGACAGTTGGTGTTACTGGAGGTGTTCCTCCATTTATGTTTTTATGGTCTGATGGTCAAAACACTCAGACTGGTACAAACCTTTGTGGTGGAATGTATAGCATTGTTGTAACCGATGCTACAGGTTGTGTAGAAACCGTTTCGGTTATTATAAACTCAGGATCGACAGTTTCCGCAGCTGCAAATACGACTAATACAACCTGCGCAGGAAATGATGGCACTGCTACAGTGATTCCTAGTAATGGCCAACCACCTTTCTCCTATTTATGGGGACTTTCTGCAGGAAATCAGGCTACTGGAACAGCGGTAAATCTTCCTATAGGAAATCATACGGTAACCATTACTGACAATAATGGATGTAATGGAACGCTGACTGTAACAATAGCCGATGGATGTATTTGTAACCTAAGTGTTACGACAACAAGTACTCCAACAACTTGCGCAGGAAACGACGGTACAGCGTCGGTTAATCCTACTGGTGGGACAATGCCCCTTACCCTTCTTTGGAGTCCGTCAGCTGGCAACCAAACCACCCCTACGGCCATTAACTTGCCAATAGGAACGCATAGCATTACAGTTACCGATGCGAATGGGTGTCAAGAAACTTCGTCTGTCAGTGTTGCTGATGGGTGTGTGTGCAATATTTCTGCTTCAGTAACGACTACTTCAACGACTTGCGCAGGTAGTGATGGAACCGCGACAGTAAATCCTTCAGGTGGAACCGTTCCTTATACTTACATTTGGAGTCCATCCGCAGCAAATCAAGCCACTCAAACCGCCAATAATCTTCCAATTGGTTTACATACTACTACAGTTACTGACGCTAATGGTTGTACTCAAACCGCTAATGCTGTCATTACCAATGGCTGCAATTGTAGCTTAACAGTGACAACAGCTAGTACAGCAACGACTTGTGCAGGAAATGATGGTACCGCGACTGCGACTCCAGCCGGTGGTGTACCACCATTTTTCTACCTTTGGAGTTTATCAGCAGCAAATCAAACAATTCAAACTGCGATCAACTTGCCCTCGGGAATCCATTCCGTCACTGTGGCAGATGCATCAGGCTGTGTACAAATATCAAGTGTCACTGTTGCCGATGGTTGTAACTGTACGCTGACTGCGACGACCTCTACGACTGCAACCACTTGTGCTGGTAATGATGGTACAGCGACTGCAACTCCAGGAGGAGGAACTGGTCCGATGACCTACCAATGGGGTGCAACAACGGGTAATCAAATTACTCAAACTGCTATCAACTTGCCGGTTGGAATGCATTCTGTCACCGTTTCAGATGCCAATGGCTGTACCCAGATTGTGACTGCCACTATTACAGATGGTTGTAACTGTAATCTTACAGGGACCGGGACGGCAACATCAGCATCTTGTCTCGGTAATGACGGAACAGCAACAGCGACACCTGCTGGCGGTACTGGCCCATTTACTTATCTTTGGGATGCTGCAGCAAGTAATCAGGTAACACAAACTGCAATCAACCTTTCACCAGGTTCTTATAATGGTACAATTACAGATGCCAACGGATGTGTTACAATAATAAACGTTACTGTAAACAACTCTTGTAACTGTAATATAACGGCTGTTGTTGGAACTACTAATGCAAATTGTGGAACTCCGACGGGCTCTGCAACTGCAAGTACTGCTGGCGGTCTCCCACCATTTACTTTCATATGGTCTACAGGTGGATTGACACAAACAATATTGAACCTTACTCCTGGTCCAGTTACTGTAACAGTAACTGATGCTGCGGGTTGCACTCAAGTAGCCACAGCGATAGTTGGAGATGTCGGAACACTTAACGCAGCTGCTGTAGCCACTGATTTGGCTTGTAACGGAGATCTTTCGGGAGCAGCAACCGTTACAAATCCAGGAGCTTTAACCTACTTGTGGTCAACAGGTGCGATGACGGCTGCTATCAATGGGCTTCCTGCGGGAGTTTACTCGGTAACGGTAAGTCAAGGATCTTGTGTAGATATTGAAACGGTTACAGTAAACGAGCCTGCAGTATTATCAGGTATTTTACAGGCCAACAATAACCAGTGTACCGCAAACGGAGCTTCTGCAAGTGCTATATTGAGTGGCGGTACTATTCCTTACACTTATCTATGGAATACTGGTGACGTAACGTCTACAATCGGAGGATTGCCATCAGGTAATTACACTTGTACGGCAACCGATACCAATGGTTGTACAACAGTTATCACAGGTAATGTGACATCAGTGAATAATAGTCCTGTATTGAACCCTAGCTTCACAAACGTAACGTGTAATGGTTCGAATGATGGTGTTGTTTCCATTGTAGTCGCCAACGGAACGCCACCTTTCACTTATGATTGGGGTAATGGGCTCAATGTTCCTTCTATCTCAGGTCTGGCTCCAGGTAGTTATACTGTAGAAGTTACAGACTCTAATAGTTGTATTGCATTCACAACAGTACAAATCTCCGAACCCACTCCGATGTCCTTGACTTTCTTTAGTACTCCTACAACAGGTAGTAATGATGATGGCAGTGCCAGTGTGAATGTTGCAGGTGGTGTACCACCTTACACTTACCAGTGGAATGATGGTCAAACGACACAAATCGCTTCTGGTCTTGCTGAAGGTACTTACTCAGTGCTCATAGCGGATGCTAACGGCTGTATCATACAAGGAACTGTAGATGTACAAATGAATACCAGCACCATCGATCTTGATCAATTAGCTGTATTCGAACTGTATCCAAATCCGTCAAATGGGGTATTTAGTATCAATATTGAGTTCCTAAGTGACGTTGATGCCAGTATCCAATTGTATAGCGTGGTCGGTCAACAATTGCTTAATAGAGAATTATCAGGAAGGACATTTACGCTACCAATCGACATGAGTGATCATGCAGGAGGTATTTATCTAGCTAAGCTAAGCACAGCTGAAGGAGACGCTGTGATTCGATTTGTAATCACGGAATAATGATTAACAACAAACAATGATCTCTTACTCTTATACCGAAAAACTATAGGAATAAGCGCGGGCAAAGGATGGGAGGTGTTGTTTGAACAAAATAAAGGAGCGGATTAAAACATGGTTTTAATCCGCTCTTTGATTTTGACAGTGCTAGACAGCGGATCGCCGCCCGGCCTGGTGAAGAGGTGGTATAGTTTAGCCTTTGTGGATAGCTTACCACCGAGGCATGCCCCAAATCGAACTAATAAGGATTTGTTGCCCAAACAGTAACCTCGGGAATAAATCCCTTGTTTTTCATCTCAAGCACAGCAAGAATCGTGTGAGCAATGTCGTTGCTATCAAGCTTATTGTTGACAGTCGGTCGTTCTACGCCGTCCGTGTTACCGAATGCAGTTGTCACTTCACTAGGATTGACAAGGCATACTCTGATGTTGTCACGTCTCAGTTCAGCTTGCCATGTTTGTGTCATAGAACGGACGGCAAACTTAGAAGCAGAGTACACTGTTCCCCTTGCAAACCCTTTGAGACTAGCAGTCGAACCAACATTGATGATAGTACCACTTTGTTGGTCCTTCATCCCAGGAACGATTTCTTGAGTCAATAGTGCTAGGCCGAACACATTGGTATTGAAGACAGTATGAAATTGATCAGCGGTTATTTTTCCTAATTCTGGGAATTCACCGACGCCTGCATTATTTACAAGGGCATCAACGGATCCACCAAGGAGCTCAATCGCCTCTTTTGTCTTTTGCTGGATACTGGATAAATTGGAGACGTCGAACTGTAGCGGGATTGCGCCAATCTCTTTGGCTGTTTTCTCAAGGCGTTCCTTGTTTCGACCAGTAATCAGGACTGTCGCGCCTTTTAAGATAATCAATTTCGCTGTTGCTTTCCCTATACCTAGTGAGCCACCTGTAACAATAACCTTTTTGTTGTTTAAGTCCATTTATTGATAATTAAAAGTGATTTCAAATTAAATAATTATTTATATACTGGAAACACCATTTCCAATACATAGTTCAAATTAAGTAATGGCAAATATATGATATTAGGACTCAATTGTTGATGATTATTTAATCAATTAAGGTAGAATCCTATGAATATATAAATTGATATAAATAAAGAAATGAACTATTTAACTTAAATTACGTTAAATTAGAATCAGTTACCTAAAACACAAATCAAATGGATTTACCTAAAATTGCCGGAAAGGCGCCGTTACCTCTAGAATTGGAAGCAGGAAAAAAATATGCTTGGTGTTCTTGTGGCTTATCTTCCAATCAACCGCTTTGTGATGGTTCTTATAAGGGAACGGAGTTTGTTCCGACTGTATTTACTGCAGAAGAGACGAAAACGGCTTACATGTGTACTTGTAAACAGACCGCCAATCCTGGTTTTTGTGATGGTTCTCATAAGAAATTGGCTTAGTTTCAGTTGCTAGTTAAACGATTTAAATCGATCATTTCGTTTTTGGGTGCCGCATTTCGTTTAGACTCGAATACTTGTATTCTGCTTGCTGTAGGCTGTTGTGAGAAGTGCATTGAGACACCAGCAGGACAACCTTACAGTATTGCTCCTTGGAATTATCAGGGAACTGAAGGGCAAACATTTAGCAATAGCGATTATGACCCAACTAGTGTCGACTGGGTCCTGTTGTCGCTTCGAACGGGTGTGGATGCGACTACTGAAATCCATCAGGCTGCAGGTATATTGAAGCAGGATGGAACTATTGCGTTTTTACAAGGCAGCGCTTATCAAGGAACTGTTCCTGGCCCTTATTATGTGATGATTGAACACCGCAACCACATAGGTGTGTTATCAGCGCAAACCTTGACTGCTCAAAACAGTGTGCTAACCTACGATTTTACGACTCAGAACAGCTGGCTACCTGCTAATGGTGGATTTGGGCAGCAGATTTTGGCAGCTGGGCTTTGGGGGCTGTATGCTGCAGACGGAGATCAGGTTTCTGATCTGGTCAGTTATGACATCAACGGCGCAGATCGGATCTTCTGGAGTATTGATAACGGTATTTTTATGGCGTATCGGGCTTCTGATTACGATTTGAACGGTGAAATTACTGGGGCGGATCGGATTTTATGGAATGGAAATACAGGTATTAATTCCGGGGTTCCGAAGTAGTGTGCGGTATAGGCTATTCACTGTCTTTAAGCATATTTTGGGGCAATACCTCATTCGCTGGCTTTACTCAAAAGGCATAGCACTCATTCTGCACCCCGCTATCCGGCACTCTCCTAGCGGCCTTTCTCAAGCCAGCTCTTGCTAGGTTCAAACAACACCTACTATCGGTTTGCCGTTCCCTGAAGACTGATAGTAATTAGTTTAAGGTGATGTGTAATTTGTCAATACGGTAAGTCTTGTGTCTGTAGTCACTTTAAGTGCTTAATAAGCACTTATTAGCCGCTAAAAGAGTTTAGCTCGTTCTAAGTGCAATTGGAATTCGTAAAATAAATTTATATAGTCAATTGATTGTTAAATAAATAAACTAATGTTGATTGTAAAAATTCAAAAGTATATCGGATTTTAAGTAACTTGCGGATAATCACAAGTTA
>ENA-ORXR01000545-ORXR01000545.1-marine-metagenome-genome-assembly--contig:-NODE-545-length-50004-cov-114.128287_pt1 | contig 50004 bp, 32 predicted proteins | sample MGYA00237866_ERZ511479 | MGnify/ENA metagenome assembly ERZ511479
TCGGACTTCTAATCCGACGGTCACAGGTTCGAATCCTGTCCAGGGTGCCATTTTTTATTCTTCTTCGGACGCGGCTCGTTCGGATGCGGCGCGCTGCTCGGGGGTAAAGATATCGAAAAAGTTCAAACGACACTCGAGCGGCCCCGACCAGAACGTATGCGACTCGGCCAAAGTCAGTCCAAACTGTCGGGCCAACTTCGGATTGCCGCTAAACACACCACCACGGTAACCGGGGCAACGGCGCTTAAAGAAGCCGCCAATATCCTGATACAACGCGAGCAGTTCGGCCTCTTCGCCTTTGTCCATCCGTTGCCCATAGGGCGGATTGATCATCGCCAATCCCGAACCCGAACCGACGTCCGGCACGTACGTCTCCTCAAACGCGCAGCGCTGCAACGTCGGCTTCCGTCCTTCGCCACTTTCGGAAATCAAAAACGCGCGCGCCAAGTTCCCCTCGGTGGCGTCCAGCGCGCCGGGATCCCGGTCGCTCATGATGATCTCCGTCTCGAGCGGACGTTCGGCAGCCTCAGCCTCCTGGCAAAGCCGAACCCAGTCATCCTGTTCGAAACCGTAGACGAATTGAAAGCCGAAGGTTTCGCGCAAGATGCCCGGCGCCCGATTCATCGCCAGCCAAGCTGCCTCGATACCGAGGGTGCCACTGCCGCACATCGGATTGACGAAGGGCGTTTTTGGGTCCCAGCCGGAAGCGAGCAGGCAGGCGGCGGCCAGCGACTCCTGCATCGGCGCTTTCCAAGGATTGTGTCGGTATGAGCGGCGCGACAGCGGAATCCCCGACGAGTCGAGAAACACCGTGACGTCTTTTTCGAGCCAGTAGACGAACACCACCATGCCATCTTTGCGCGGGCCCGAGTCCGGGCGTTCGCCAGTTTCCTCGCGCAGCCGATCGACAATTGCATCCTTGGCCTTGAGATTGGCAAAGCGCGTGTCGGTGATGTGCTTGTTCTTCACGCTGGAGTTCACACAGAGATAGCCGTCGGCCGGTAGCAAGTTCTCCCACTGGTATCGGTGCAATTTGGCGTAGAGCGCGTCCGGGTTTGAGGCGGTGAAGTCATCCAACTTCACCAGTACCCGCATCGCGGTGCGCAGATGCAAGTTGAGGCGCATCACTTCCTGCGGGCCGCCGCGGGTCCACACACCGCTGTCCTTCTGCTTGGCGACCGGCAGGCCCAAGCCCTCGATTTCCGCCGCAAGGATCGGCGCGATACCGCGTCCGCAGGTTACAAAAATTTCATTGGTCATCGGCAGGCATTAACGCGGGTTCGTCGACAAAGCGAGCCTCGGAGTGCTGAATGCACATGCGGTAATGTTTTCGTGTTTGTGTAGATTTTATAATGAGTTTGCCTAGGTCAAACTCTGTGTTACAATTGAATATGTCGAAGAGAAAGAGCTACCACGTCGTGTCCAACCTGAACGGCGGATGGTCCGTTCGCAGATCAGGCGCCACCAGAGCTCTGAGGGTATGTAGAACCCAAGAGGCCGCAGTCGCGATCGCAATTGAATATGCGAAACGTGAACGAGGCGAATTATACATCCATCGACCGGATGGAAGAGTCCGGGACCACAATAACTACGGAAAGGTCCCTTGCCAAACCAAGTTCTAAGAGGTGTCCGATTTCGACAAAAACGTTTTCATCAACTGCCCATTTGATAACAACTATTGGGCGCTGTTTCGGCCTTTAGTCTACACTGTTCGTAAGTTGGGCTTTGTACCAAGGTACTCCCTCGAGCGTGCTGATTCTTCCGAGGTTCGGATGGGCAAGATTGTTGGTCTCATAAAGGATTCGAAATATGGGATACATGACCTTTCGAGATGCATAGCGCAGAATAAAGGAGAGATTTACCGTTTAAACATGCCATTAGAATTGGGGCTGGATCTTGGTGCTAAAAATTTTGGGCGACCCAGTCATCGGCAGAAGAAAGTCCTTGTTTTAGAAGAGGAACGGTATCGTTTCCAAGCAGCAGTATCGGACCTCGCAGGGTCAGATATCAAGCATCATGGGGCGAAGCCTGAAAAGATCATGAAATGTGTTCGAGACTGGCTTGTACACGAAGCAAGCGCACCAAGCATCAGTCCAAGCCAGTTGTGGGTTCAATTCAATGAATGTATGAGCCTAGTCTACGATGAACTTCGTTCGGAGAGTTACAATGATGCAGACATAGAACATCTCCCTGAGCACGAACTCATAGAGCGCATGAGCCTCTTAATCGAGCCACTACAGTGAGCGAGGCCCGTTCATAGCTCCCGCAAAAAAGACCTCATTGGGCGAACTCAAAAAGAAAAGGCAGGCCAAAACGACCTGCCTTTTTCGTAGCCGTTCGAAGAGTGAACTAGGTCAAAGCTGCGCCCAATGCGCGGTCGAGGTCTTCAAGGATGTCGTCGATGTGCTCGATGCCGACCGAGAGACGAACGAGGCCGGGTGAGATGCCGCCGGCGGCTTGCTGCTCGGGGCTGAGCTGCGAGTGAGTCGTGGTGGCCGGGTGAATGGCTAGGCTTTTGGCGTCGCCGACGTTGGCCACGTGGCTAAACATTTCCAAGGCTTCGATGAACTTGCGTCCGGCTTCAGCGCCGCCGCCAATTTCGAACACCACCATGGTGCCGCCTTTGCCGCTCAGATACTTGTCATTCTTGTCGTTGGACGGGTCGCCCGGCAGACCCGGATAACGAACCCAATCCACTTTGCCGTGGCTTTTCAGATGATTGGCGACGGCGAGGGCGTTCTCGCAATGGCGTTCCATACGCAGCGGTAACGTTTCGATGCCCTGCATGAACATCCACGCATTGTCGGGTGCGATGCAGGCGCCGAGGTTACGCATCGGGACCACGCGCATGCGTAGAATGTAGGCGACCGGCAGGAGAAAATCGGGAAGGTCGGTGGCCCAACGAACGCCGCCGTAGCTGGGTTCGGGTTCGCTCATGAGCGGCCATTTGCCACTGGTCCAATCGAAGTTGCCGGCGTCGACGACGATACCGCCGAGTCCGGTGCCGTGGCCACCGAGCCATTTGGTCAGCGAGTTGACCACGACGTTTGCGCCGTGTTCAATGGACCGTTGAAGGTACGGGGTGGTGAAGGTTGCATCGACAATCAGCGGCAGGCCGTGGGCCTTGGCGATGTCGGAAATGGCGGCGATATCGGCGACGTCGCAGGTCGGGTTGGAGAGCGTTTCGCAATACAGCGCCTTGGTCTTATCGGTGATCGCGGCGGCGAAGTTTTCCGGCACCTTCGGATCGACGAAGTTCACGGTGATGCCGAACTTCGGCAGGATGTCGTTGAACATGGTGTAGGAACCACCGTAGAGATTGTTGGCGGCCACGATTTCGTCGCCCACTTGGGCGATGTTGACGATCGAGTTGAAGATCGCGGCGGTACCGGAGGCATGCGCGAGAGCGGCGCCACCACCCTCCATCGCGGCGACGCGTTGCTCCAGTGCGTCCTGCGTCGGATTCATCAAGCGGGTGTAAATATTGCCGAGCTCTTTCAAACCAAATAGGTTAGCGGCGTGTTCGGTGTCTTTAAATTGGAAGGCAGTGGTGCGGTGAACCGGGATGGCGCGCGAGCCGGTGACAGGGTCCGGAGCGGTGCCGGCGTGCAGAACTTTGGTTTCGAGTTTCATAGCAGTGATTCCTTATAGATTTAGTCGGGTTTGGCGGAGGAACCCTGAAATTGCAATCGGATTGTGGCGCGGCTCCGCTTGATCAGAAGGCCAGAAGTTTGATCGCGGAGGCGACGACAAAGAAGGTGACCAGTCCGTCGAATACCTTTTGCGGAACCCGCGGCAACAACCAGAAACCGAGCACGGCACCGACGCAGATGGCCGGAATCATTTTCAGGTTGAACATTAAACTCTCCGGCGAAATTCCGCCGTTCCATAAGAAGAACGGCACCTTGGACAAGTTGACCAAAAAGAACAGCACCGCGCCCGTCGCCATGAAGCGAACCTTGTTGAGTCCCAAGCAAAGAAAATACACATTCATAACGGGGCCGGCGAGATTGGCCAGTGCGGTCGATGCGCCAGTGGCGGTGCCGACAAAGCCGGTGAACGCGGGATGATTTGGCACGGCGGTCATTCGTCCCGCCCGGCGCAGCAAATCAAGTCCAAGCATCACCAGCACCAGAACGCCGAGCATCGGCTTGAAATCCTCCGCCTTGATTTTGCTGTAGAACAGAAATCCGACAACCAAACCAAGCGCGATCCAAGGAACCAACTTCTTCATGATCGACCAATCGGTGTGCCGCCAATATTTCGAGACCGCCCAGATGTCGGCGACAATCAGCATCGGCAGTAACCAACCGACCGAAAGCTTCGCGCCGGTACCAGGGTAAACCGATTCCACCGCCGTCGCCAGCAAGGGGACGGCCGCAATACCAACGCCGGGCACACCGGTTTTCGCGATGCCGATTAAAACCGCACCAAGTACTCCGAAGATGTAGAGTTCCATATTGGCGTCGTAACCACCGGCGGCGTCAGTGACGACTGAAATGTGCCGGTTTTAGGAACCGCAGGGATTCACCAAGTTCGTCGCAGGCAAAGCCTGGCGGATCGCCACAGAAAGATCTGCTCTGCGGAACGGCTTGGAGATGAAACCGTCGATCACCGAACGATCCACGCCGCTGATACTGTACCCAGAACAGGCAAGCACCGGCATGTCCGGACGCGCGTCCTTGATCGCCCGCGCGACATCATTGCCGGTCATGCGCGGCATGGTGATATCGGTGATAACCAAATCGAAATCGCCGGGATGGTCGCGGAACGCGTTCACTGCATCCTCGGCCTCGCCGTGAACCACTACCCGATACTGCATCAGGCTCAACATGGCGGTCATGAGTTTGAGGACAGCCGGATCGTCATCAACCACCAGAATGCATTCGCCGTCACCGGACTCCGTCGGTGCGTCCAAACTTGGCGGCGGGGATGCAAACGGTTTTGCCGCCAACGACACGGGAAAGTAGGCGGAAAATTTCGCACCCGCATCTGGCAGATTTTCGACCGTCACAATCCCGCCGTGACTCGACACGATGCCATGCACCACCGCGAGGCCGAGGCCGGTCCCGGTCCCGGTTTTTTTGGTGGTGAAGAACGGGTCAAAAATGCGTTTCACATGCTCGAGCGGCACGCCGGGACCCGTGTCGCGCACCACAATTTTAACATAGGACACACCTGGCTCGAGCAATTGGGACTCTTCTTGTTCCACCGCCAACTCCACCCGCAGACTGATCCGACCGTTGGTCTCGACCGCCTGATACGCGTTGGTACAGAGGTTGATCACGACTTGTAGGAGTTGGCTACTGTCGCCGAGAATCATACTCGATTTGGACGGCACCAAAAACTCCGTAATAAATGAAATGGTGGTCGGAATCGACGCGTTTAAAATCGCCGTGGCATCTTCGCAAACCTCGACCAGCGAGACGGGTTTACACCGCGTTTGAACTCCGGTCTCGGACTGGCGAGAGAAGGTTAAGATCTGCTTCACCAACTCACGGGCCTTGTCCGAGGAATGCAACAGATCGTCCAGACACTCGTGGGCCATCGCGGGGTCTTCCGCGAGCAAGCTACGAGCCATTTCTCCGTTGCCGATGACCGCAGCGAGGATGTTGTTAAAGTCGTGAGCGATCCCGCCAGCCAGTACGCCGATCGAATCGAGCTTGTGGCTCTGCCACATTTGTTGCTGCATTTCCTCGCGGCTTTGTTCCGCCCCGATGCGTTCCACGACGTTCGCGATAACCACCGTCAGCGTGTCGAGAATGGAATAATCCGAACTGGTCCAATTGAGCGGTCGATGGGACTCAAGAGACAGGAGATAATGATCCGAACCGGCTTCGTAGGGCAAGGCGTAGAATAGGTGAATGCCCTCCGCGCACATGCGTTCGTGCAACGTCTCCAACCCGGGCGGCGGCGGCTCGCCTTTTCGGAGGTGCATGCCGATGGAATAGTCGCGTAGCATCGTCCAGAACGGCGCCTCGATCCCATCGCGCAATAGGGACGGAGGCGCATCGAATGCGGCGCTGCTCCGGCAGTGTCCAGCCGGCTGATCCGGACGGAACACATGCAGGCTCATCCGGTCAGCCCCGAAGTGGGACCGGAACAACTCTAACGATTCCTGCAACCGCGGTTCAACATTAGCCGCAGTCAGGTCGAGAAAGCGACTGGTCACCTGAGATAGCAACCCCTCGTGTTGTAAACGCACCGCCAACTGGTTTTCCGCTAATTTTCGTGGGGTGATATCGATAAAGGTAACCAACAGGTGGTTGTCGGTTCCGGGAACGACCGTGTTCATGACCAGGGTGTGGATGATCTTCCCGTCCTTGTGGATCACATCAATCTCTCGAGTGGCCTCGTACGTTGGATCTCCGGACAACCGTAGCTTTGCCTGATTGATGGCCACTTCCGCTGAGGCGGGCGAGAGCATATCGAGACCGTTCATTTGGTCGATCACCTCATCTCGGGAGTATCCGGTCATCTTGGTGAACCATGCGTTGACGTATTTTATCATAAACGAGGGATCGACCACCACAATACCAATGCCGCAAGATTCCAGCAGGTGGTCGTAACGCATGTTGACCTCGGCGAACTCGCGTTCGGCGGCGATATTGATCAACGAATAGATGAGCAGATTGTTCTGATGATCCACGATTGCTTGAATGCGAATATACTGCACTTCACCATTTCGTTTTACCGCCCGCATCTCGAAATTTTCAGGCACATCCAAGCCCTGAATCCGCCGTTTCGTTTGCTCCGCAATCACCGGTAAATCCTCCGGCAAAATAAAATCGAGGCTGTGCATTTTTCCTTCAAGCTCTTCGCGGCTGTAGCCCGACCATGCGCAGAAGGCCGGGTTGGCACGCAGAATAGCGGTGGAAAAATCGGCGACAAAAGTAGCGGCGGTGGAATTTTCAAACAGCAACTCGAACGGGAGGGCACCCACCAAACCTTGGGCTCTCTCAAGTTCATTTGCTGATAGCTCTAGCTCTCGCTTCATAAGCTGAAAGCCTAGCTCATCAGAGCCACATTTCAACTCGATGAGGCTAAAGCAACGCCGAAGGTGCACCCTTTCAAGTACTCGGGGAGATCCGCATACTCGTTCACCGTATGCGCCCCATGCTGCCCGGCACCGAGGGTAACGGTCAGTATTCCCTTTTGATTGAGGTAGTTCGCATCAAGCCCACCGTTCGTCACTTTGGTAAAGGGTGTGAGACCGATCGAACGCGCCACTTTAATGGCTCGCTGAACCACTGGTTCATCGTCAGAAATCGCAAAGGATTGGTAATCCTGATCGCAATGCCAGTCCACCGAACCGCATTCGCCCGCTGCGTTCGTCACCGAACGCGCGGCCGAATCAAAGCACGCTTTGATCGTCGCGGTCACCTCGGTGAGAAAGTCGGCGTCATGGCTCCGCGACTCGCCTTTCACATACACGTGGCGGTTGACCTCGTTGGTCGCCTGTCCGCCTTTGATGATGCCGACATTCGAGGTGGCCAGCCGACCGCCCAGGTCGATTTTTCCGAACATGCCTTTGGCCGACATGTCGGCGATGGCACGGGCCGCGATCAGGGTGGCCGAAACCCCATCCTCCGGATGCACACCGGCGTGCGAGGAAATACCATGAATGTCGAGAGCCCAGCGGTCGGCACCGATCGCGCCGGTACAGAGTTCGTTGGGATCACCGGAATCATAATTAAAACACATCGCGGGATGACCGAGATCGGCGGGTTCGACAAAGCGCGCGCCCCACAGCCCCACCTCTTCACCGACCGTGAACAACAGGGTGATCGGCGGATGATCGATCATCTCCTGCAACAGCGTCTCGGCAATCACGATCAACGCAGCCACGGCGGTACGATTGTCCGCGCCGAGTCCGACGCCTTCCTGAGAGACGATGCGATCGCCCTCGATGCGCGGAATCGCGCCGACGGTCACCGGCACCGTGTCCATGTGGCCGGAAAACATCAGGCGTTCGCCATCGACCGTCCCGGGCATCTGTACAATCAAGTTGCCAATCTCGTAGTCGCCGGGAATCTGTTCGTTGGCCTTGTCGAACGCAATCCAAGAACGCTCGCAGCCGGCGGCGACCAACTTTTCGATCACCGCTTCGGCGACGCGACCCTCCTTACCGCTGAGGCCTTCGATGGCGAGGAGGTCGAGAAGATGCTGGGTGGCGCGTTCGGGATTGATCATAGAAGATGCATGGCGATTGATGCTGAGTTCATCAAACCTATACGGAGGCAGTTCTTAGCTTCATCCCTCTGCCTTCCAGAAACTGGCGAAGGAATGATGGCACAGAAACACTTTGCCCAACGCTCAGAAACTCCCTGCATGAATCCGTGCCTTCTCAACCTACCATCGCATTCGCCGAACGAAGCGTCGACCAAACTCGGCGAAACGGATCGTTCGGTCGCCGCGTCGCAAAATGTTTGAAGGGTTTCCAATAATTTCCGCTGCATACGATCTATCAAGAACCCTAACGGGGTGGCCCGATACTAGCCCCGGGTGTAGTCAGGCACGAACGAAACCCGGGGTTGGGGATGGCTCCGAAACCATCGACCAGCCCACCAATCGTGCGGTTCTCCGCGCCCTCTCCGGGCGAAACATTCACCAGAATCGTGCGGGTCTACCACACTCTGCTAGCTCAGAAATCGTCGCTAGGATTCGGTTTCTTGCGCCGATGCGCGTTCGGAATGTAGTGCTTCGGCGCCGCCTGCGGATCGTAAATATCCGGATTGATGACGAAATAAATCCGGTTCACGCCCTTTTCAGGGAAATGCTTTTTCACTCGGGCAAGGAAGTTCTTGGTGTGGCGCTTGAGCGTTTGATTCCAGATATGGTTTTCGACGTAGACCGTGAGCCGGCCCATCTCGAGTTTGGCCGGACGGCAGTGCCGCGCGTTGTCCTCGCCGACGATCTCGGGCCACTGAGTGACCAGCGAGTTCAGGGTGTAGGCTCCTTTCATGCCCAGCTTGCGCATGACATCCGGCAACACCTCCTTGGCGGGGGCGTCATTGGTTCCCAGCGGTTGGCGGTAAATGCTGCTCTGGAAGCGCTCCTTGAACTGGGTAATTTTACTGTCGTTCTCGTTCATATGCTCATCATTTCATGTTGCTGTATGGTTGGCAAGTCGGTATGCCCGAACGCTATGCCGCCGCTAGCCCAAGAGACCCGCAGCCTGGTGTTTTCCTCCGCCAGTCTAGACAAAGCCACTGTATCCCACCCGAGCCTGGTCGCCCTGCCCAAGGGCCGACTGATCGCCGCGTTCGATCTCGCCGGACCCGGGGTCAAAACCCAGCCCGGCAAAAAAGGCCGCAACGCGATGACCGGCCACCTGGTTCAATCGCGCATCGCCATCTCAGACGACAGCGGCGCCACATGGACCGAACGCGGCACCCTGCCCTTCGGCTCCGCCCGCCTGTTCCGCCTCGGCTCGTCGGTCTACGCCCTCGGCCACACTGGCAATCTCTGCATTGGCCACTCCTCCGATGGCGGCGTCACCTGGCGCACCGCCGAACTCACTACCGCCACCGGTTCGAAAAACCGCTTCGTGCTCGGCACCGCCAACGTGCTCGAACACAATGGCTATATCTACGCCGCGCTCACCGTGCTCACCGACGACAGTTGCAAAGGCAATACCGCCTCCGCTCATGGGATCGTCGTCGCCCGCGCCGACGTGAAGTCCAACCTCGAAAAGCCGAGTTCGTGGAGCTTCACCCAAGACGCGCCGCCGTTCCGCGACCAACTCTCCGAACGCGCCGGCAACGGCGTCGGTCTCCCCTGGTACGACGTGCCCTACGCCGACCGCGGCATCGACCTCGCGCGCATGACCATCAAAGGCGGCTCCGTCGGCTCGGGCAAAGGAAGCAAGGGCGGCAAAGGCGGACGCGGCACCGGCCGCTGGGCCAACCGCATCGGCTGGACCGAAGCGCACCTCGCGCGGCTCCACAATCCCGACCACCTCTGGCACGGCGAGCAGGCGCTGCACGTGGTCGCCGGACTATACAGCCACCGCACCAATTTCGGCAGCCTCCTGCGGGTCGACACCACCGACCCCGCCCTGCCCTTGATGTTTGAACACACCCCCGCCGGTCCGCCCGTGCCCTTTCTGCCGATCCCCGGCGCACACCATAAGTTCGACCTAGCGTTCGACGAACCCAGCGGCCTCCACCTCCTGCTCGGCAACTTGCCCGGCGACTCGATGACCAAACTCGGCGCCCTGCCGCGCGAGCGTTCGGGCTTGCCCTGCGACGAAGTCAACCGACTCGCCCTGCATGTGTCCTCCAACCTTGTCGACTGGCACTGCGCGTTCGTCGCCGCGTCCGAAGCCGTCATCTACGAACCCGCCATGGCCGTCTACGGCGACGACCTGCACCTCATCGCCCGTGCCGCTCCCGCCGATCCCGCACGCATATACAACACGCTTGAGATCGTTCATTACAAGGCGAGCGGCTTTCGTTCGTTCGTCGGGTGAGGGTGATTCCAGGCGCGCAAAAATCAACGTGGGACGCGAAGATCAACGTGGGACGCAAAGATTAAAGTGGGAGGCCAACCCCGCCCAGGCGACGATTCGCAAGGAAACTGGCCCATGCATTGCCAAACTGATAGGACGCTCGCCGCACTCTTAAAATCCATTGGGTATGTTTCCCGATCCTATGTCGGGACAGACGGCTTCATGGACTTCTGTCTTCACACCAATTTCACCTGCGCCTCCGGCGCGAGTCCGACCCCAACGGGGGGCATTTCATACTAGCCTAGGGCGAGTGAGGAACGAGCGAGCCCTAGGTTGCCCACCGAATATAGCCTCGACCGGTCTGGCGCTCGGTTCGAGATGGCATCGCTCGGTCCGGTCGAAACGGAAGACCTCCATCGGATCGGGCAACCTTAGATTCCCGCATGCTCTCGGCAGACGGTCTGACCCATTGCAAATCCGAGCCACGGACACGAACTGCAAGTCCGTGCTCCTTTCACGCCTTGCTATATTCCCGTCTCCTACATTCACGCCACCCCATCAGTCTTCACCCGCGCCAAACCACCACACCTTCCGAGTCCACCCGAACCGGAAACACTTGGCCGCCGAGTTGCTCGAACGCGCGTTCGAGATCGCCGCGCGCGCCATCCTCTTTGCACAGAAAAAACAAACAGCCGCCACCGCCCGACCCGCAGGTCTTGCCGCCGTCAACCAAGCCTTCGGCCGCGGCGTAGAAGGTTCGGAGGCGTTCGTTGTCGCAGCTCTCGTGCAATAGTTTATGGTGGTGCCAGTTGTCGTTCAAGCATTCCGCGAACGCGGTCAGGTCGCCCGCCTCCAACGCGACGGCGCAGCGTTCGCCAGCGCCGCGCAGGCCGTGCATCGCGGCCACGGTCGGGCTGTCGGGCAAGGCGTAGCTCGCTTTGATATCAGCGTGGATGTTGCCGGAGAGGTGCGGCTGTCCGGTGTAGACTAGCAGGCCGCGGCGTTCGATCTCGAACAGGGTCTCGGGCGCAAGCTGCAAAGAACGCGCCCGCGTGCCGCCGCCCACCTGATAGCTCAACAAATTGAACCCGCCCAGCGCCGGACCAAAGCTGTCCTGATCGCCACCGGCATACCCGAGGTCGTTGCGTTCGATGTCGTTGGCCAGCAAGGCCGTCTCCACCGCCGGACGCGACACGCCCATGGCCGCGTCGATCGCCGCCACGCAGGCCACCCCCACCGCGCCACTCGAACCCAGCCCGCTGCCCGGCGGCGCCTCGCTTTTCACCACAAGTCGAAAGCCGAAGTTCGGACGCAGCCGCTTAGCAAATGCGACCAGCAAATCCAATCGACCGGACGGCAGGTCGTCGAGTTGCGCCGCCGTGAGTTCTTCGCCAAAATCCTCGCTGAGAACCGACACGCCCGCGCCCGTCTCCAGCACCTCGACCGAAGCAAAGGCGTAGCGCGCCAAACCGAAGTTCACCACCGCGCCGCCGTGCTCCACCGAATAGGGAGGGCAATCGGTTCCGCCGCCGGCGCAATCGACGCGGACCGGGGCTCTGGCACAAAATTTTATACTCATGGCGTCTGACGTAGCGCTTGCCGGCCACTTTTTCGACCCGAAAAGGCAACGCAAATTTATGGCAAACTTCTGCCATCGTGTGGCAAGTTTCTGCCATACTATGGCAAGGTTCTGCCACTCTATGGCGAGTTCTTGCCATAACACCGCAGCGCTCAAGCATTGGTGGCCAAGGAGGTTCCGGATGAAAAAGAACGAAAAAGATCTAAGACCCGTTCCACTGGCGTGTCCTCCTCTTCAGAACCCGATGAAGTCCCGAACGTGCCAAGCCATGCGCCCAATCTCACCCCGCTCACCCCGCTCACCCCGCTCACCCCGCTCACCCCGCTCAACCACCCACCGTTCGGCCCGAACCATGGAGAAGCCTGCTTGGATACCGACCCGCTGAAGGACAATCAAAAGGTCGGGTCCCCTGCAGAAAAGCCCTCGATTGAAGCGGTGTTCGAGGCGAACGAATCCGCGCTGCTGCACTTTGCCCACGGCTACGTGAAGCGGCGTTCGGTGGCCGAGGAGATGGTTCAGGAATCGTTCCTGCGGCTGCATCGGCAATGGACGGTGATCGAACACCCGCGCGCTTGGCTGTACCGCTGCGTTCGTAATCTCAGCTTAAACCATCTGCGCAAATACAAACGCGAAACCGTCATCCCCCTGCCCGATACCGACACGCTGCCGACCGTATCCGTCGCAAACTTTGGCGGGACTGTGGCCCCTGCGAGCTCCCCAGGCAGCGCCCCCGACGAGGCCCTGCTCGCCGCCGAGGCGCTCGGCATGGTCCGCGAACTTCTCGCCGAACTCCCCGCCGCCGACCAACGGCTGCTCCGACTCAAATACCACGAAGACCAAAGCTACCAACACATCGCCGAAGCCCTCGACATCGGCGTCGGCAATGTCGGCTATCGTCTCCACCACCTGCTCAAAGATCTCTCCAGTTCGCTCGCGTCCGTCGGGATCACCCATCCTAGCGACTAATTTGGCGTCCCGCGTCGCCTTTAAAATTTGAAATTTTAGATCTGCAATCCCCACCAACCTCCAAGCGCCGCGTCTCGCCTTTGAAATTTTAAATTCTAAATCTGAAATCCCCACCAACCTCCAAGCACCCCGCGTCGCTTTTGAAATTTGAAATTCTAAATCTGCAATCCCCACCAATCTCCAAGCGCCGCGTCTCCCCTTTGAAATTTGAAATTTTAAATCTGAAATCCCCACCATGAACCACGAAAACCAGTCGCCCCCCAACGAACTTGAAGCCCGCATTGTCGCGCTGGTTCTGGGCGAGGCCAGTCCGTTCGAGGTGATCGAACTCGAACGCACCATCGCCGAACACCCCGACCGCCTGCGCCTCGAAGGCTTCCGCCGCGGGCTCGAACGCGTTCATGGACTCCTCACCGAAACCGGTGCCGAGGATCGCAAGACCTGGAAACTGCCGCGCCGGAAACGCAACAAACTACTCGCCACCTTACGCACACCAAGCACACCAAGCACACCAAGCACACCCCCGCGCACCTCGGACACCCCAGTCGAGCAAGCGCTTGAAACGTCGGAAACGGCCAGCACCCAAGCATCCAGCTCCGCAGAGGCCACCGCATCCATCGGCGCCACCGCTGCCACCGCCGAACCAGCGACATCCAAGGAGGCCCGTTCGCCGCTCCGTCTTTTCCGTCGCAGCCGCGTATTGCTGACCGCCGCCTCGATCGCCGCCGTCCTGTTGTTCGGCCTGTTGTTGTTCCCCGTCCTGCAACGCGCCGACCGACCTGCCCTGAAGGGCGCTGGATCCGTCCGCATGGAGATGCCGAGCCAGTTTTCAAAAAAGCGTGCGCAGTCGCTGGAGCAGCAAAGTAGTCCGGCCAGCGAACAAGCAGAGCCCGCCATCGCCTACTCGTTCCAAGTAGAGGATCATGCGATGGATTTCGTCCCGCCCACCCAATACGAGACCGTCACCGAACGGGTGACGGGGAAAGCCGCCGCCGCGAACCGCGCGATTGTGCCCAGTCGTTACCAGTGGGTTGACGAGCCAGTGCAGGTCGCCGATGCAGGCGGAGAACTGGTGGTCACCCCAGCCAAGTATGAGACCCGCGAATCCCGCGTCATGGTCAGCCCGCCTTCGCAGCGTGTGGAAACCGTTGCGCCGCGCTTCGAAAGCGTCACCGAACAGACCTTGGCCAAGGATGCCAGCATTCGTAATGCCACGGTTCCGGACGAGTACAAGACCGTGCAACAGCGCGTGATGGTCACTCCGCCGAGCAACGCCAGCCGCCGCACCCCCGCCCAGTGGGACACGGTCCGCGCCACAAAAGAAGCCGTGCCCGCACTGCGGACGCCGTCCGTCCCAACCTTCGGTGACATGCCGGCCAACGGCACCCTGTTCCGCAACGGACGCGGTTCCAACCAGGTGACCGACGGCAAGAAACTCTCAGGCGACCGTCCCAGCAGCACACGTGCGTCTGCTTCTATTTCCACCGCCACCGCCGCCACAGCCGCCCCCACGCCAACCACTCCCTCGGTGGCCACGCGCGCCACCGTCGCCAAACCCAAACCAGCCACCGCGTTCGGCCGACCGGTAAAAACACCGGCCCCAGCAATCCTTTCCCCATCAGACCGGGCCAATGAAATGTCACGGCAATCGAGAGAATCTGGCGCCAGCACGGGTTCGGGTGTGAAAGGGAGACATCAGACAAAAGCCGCCAGCGGATCCGAACGCGCGGATGGAGAACGTGCGGCGGCCGAAGGCGAGCCACGCGGCCGGATCGCCAGCGTGTCCGGCCTGAGTATCATGGATGGAGAGGACGGCGACGACGCGTTCAACGGCAAAGCCGACGACGGACAAAGCCAGCTCGGTTCGACCACCCTTGAACGCCGCTGGGGCTTCGAAGATACCTCCGGCGCAACAGCAGTCGCCGGTGCGGTCGTCGTTCCCAGCTTCGACATGCCGGCAGCCCCTGCACTCCCGGCAAGGCCCGCTGCGCCGCCTGCCGAACCTGCGCCGGCGGGCACGGTCGGTGCCACTGGTGGATTTGACCAATCCTCCTGGGAGAAATCGAATCTCGATTTTGCCGAGGGAAGCATCAGCGGCGGCGGTGTCAGCACGCCAGGGTACGGCGGCATGGGCTTTGGCGGCCGTCGATCTAATTTCTCCGATAAAGAATCGGAGGTCCGCAAAGAAGCGTCCGATGAACTGGGCCAAGGCTTCGCCGACGGCCGCGATGCCGACCCAGAGACCATCGAGGAACTCCTGGAACAGGGTCCTGGGCCGGATGCGTTCTACAGACAACGACAGGGACAGCAACAAAGCGGTGGCCAACAAGCGGCGGCGCGATCCGCTCAGCAAAAAGCCCAGCAAGGCCGGGGACCCGACGAAATGGATCTGGCGCCGTTCGCAAGCGCCAGTGGCCCGCGTCCCGGCAACCAGCCGGCCAAAGGCTTGAAGGCTGATTTCGGCCTCACCGTTCCCGAAGAGACGGTCAGGGAAGGGAAAGAGATCCTCGAAGCCGCTGAAGAACAAAACGAGAGCCTCGATGATCTCGGTCGGGATTTGACGCAGAAGGAACAAATTCAACGCGACCGAATGTTCGAAGAACAAGTGAGGCGGCAACCGGCCGAGCAGAATAAATTCTCTCTCGAACGGCAAAAGAATGGCGACCATGAACGGGCGCAGCTCTTCGATAAATCCCGGGAATACGCCGAGTCCTCCGATCCGGTTGGCGGAGGGGCCAAAGCAGCTGGCGAGTCTAAGTCTATCAACGGCACCTTCGGCAACGACTACAACATGATGTCCGGCGGCGGCATCGTCCACGGCGTTCCGAACATAAAGAAAGGAACGGGGCCGTCCTCGGCCGGGTTCGCTGCCCCGGGCGGCGGCGGCGCAAGCAACGCCAAAGGCGACGGCTTTTTCGGTGGATCCTACGCGTTCGATGGGGGAGGTGCGCCTCAGGACTTCGGCTTTTTCCAACACAAACTTGGCGAGCCGATGCCTTCGGCTGACTATGATAGCTTCAGTGGTGGCGGCGATCCGTTCGGCGGTGGCGCAGACCCGTTCGGTGCTGGCGCCGATCCGTTCGGTGCTGGCGGAGGCGGTTCATTCAGTACCGGCAGCACCCCTTCCGGCCAAGACGCGGGCCAATTTTTCAGCAAACTCGGCGTGCCCATGCCCCCGCCTGATGCGTCCATGAACTACCAACCCAACGTAGGCCCTATCACCCACGACAATACGACATTTTATCCTGTCGATCCATCCAGCTTCGGCGATTCGTTTGGCGGTGGCAGCGACCCGTTCGGTGGCGGTGGCGATCCGTTCGGCGGCGGCGGCGATTCATTCAGCGGAGGCGGAGCCGACCCGTTCGGCAGCGGAGGCAGAGCTGGCCCCTCCCCCTTCGGTCAAGATATCAGCCGATTCCTCAGCCGTCTCGGCGTGCCGATGCCTGCTGGAACCAGCGCCGTCTACCAACCGCGTCTGGGCCAGATCGTCGTCGTCAACGCCAAGGAAAACCATGAGGTCACCCAAAAGATCTTGCAGCAGATCGGCGGCGGTGTCGCCGAAGTCTTCGAAGAGGAAAAGGAGGAGGACGCCAAGGCCACGGCCGTGCTGGACAAGATGGACGAGATCATGATTCCCGAACTCAATTTCAAAGACGCCTCGATCTACGACGTGGCAAACTACCTGGTGGGTTCCTCACGGGAACATGATAGGATGTTAGATCCGGATAACGTGGGCTATGGGGTGGACATGATTGTAGACCTGCCGGAACTCGCGGCGGCGCCGCCACCCGCCGCACCCGACGATTTCTTTGGCGGTCCGGTCGGAGATGCCGGCTTTTTCGACCCCGATGACGGCTTCGGATCTGTCGCAGGTGTTCCTCGGGTCAGCATCACGCTGAAAAAGGTCAGCTTGCGCGACAGCCTGGATTTCGTCTCCGACATCACCGGACTAAAATACGTCATCAAAAACGGCGTCGTCGTTCTTCGGCCGAAAGATGCCGTGGACGAGGTCATCACCCGTTTCTATCCGTTCACCCCCGGCAAGAAATTCACGCCGGCCCGCCCGCCCGCACCGGAAACCGAAAACCCGCAACAACAGAAACTGCGCGAACGGATGGAACGGATTATGATTCCGGAACTCAACTTCAGAGAAGCCGGCATTCAGGACGTCCTCAAATTCCTGGTCGAAACCAGCCGCGAACGAGATATCGAAAAAGACACGGCTGGCGTCGGCATCGGGGTCGACATGGAACTCGCGCCGAACACGCGGCAACCAAAGGTCACCATGGCGCTCCGCCGGATCAGTTTGATCGACGCACTCGAACTGATCTGCACCGTCAACAACCTCGACTACGAACTGGTCGACGGCCGGGTCGTGTTGATCCCGGGCGGCAGCCGGACCACCCGCAAAACCCACCAGATCGACCGCGCCATGTTCGGCAACATTCCCACCGGCAAAGACGGTCAGGCCGACGTCACCGGCGTGTTCGAACGACTTGGATTTCCCATCGAAGATCGCGCCGCCGTGCTCTACCGCCCCAGCTCCGGCGAACTCACCTTCGTGCACAATCAGAGCGGCCAATGGCGCATGGCCAACCAACTCGAAGGCCTGCTGCTCGAACGCCAAGCCAAACCCGGCGAACTCAAGAACGTCGTCTACAAACTGCCCGCCGCCTTGCTGGAAAAAATCCACCCCCTCGAAGATCCCGACGCCGGACTCTACCAGCCCCAAGGATCCGAACTAAACATCGCCGACAGCCTGCGCCGCCACGGACTCAAACTGCCCATCGGCAGCCGCGCCGTCTACGACCGCGACCGCGAAGAACTGGTGGTCGAAAGCAACCTCAACGACCTGCTGCGGCTCGACCAACTGGTCGTCAAACAAGAGGCCGCCGCCGAGGAACGGCGCAAGCAGCACGAGGCCTTCCCCGAAATGCGCGCCGCCGAGGAAGCCTGGTCGACCTTCTCGCTCAATGTCTCCGACGTGTCGTTCAAACTAGCCCAGCAATCGCTGGGCAAGAGCGAATGGCCCGACCCGGCCAAGATCCGCCCCGAGGAGTTCGTCAACGCCATGCACTACGGCGACCCGTCCCCCACCCGCGCCGAAAAAATCTCCTGTCGCGTCGGCCACGCCGCCCACCCCTTCCGTCAGTCGCGCGACCTGTTCCGCATCGGCCTGCGCACCGCCGCCATGGGCCGCGGCGAAACCCAAGGACTGAACCTCACTCTGATGCTCGACGTCTCCGGTTCGATGGAACGCGAGGACCGGGCGCGTTCGTTGCGCGCCGCCGCCCGCGTGCTCGCCAGCCACCTCAAAGCCGGCGACAAAGTCAGCCTGATCGGCTTCGCCCGCACCCCGCGCCTGATCGCCGACGCGCTGCCCGGCCAACGCGCCGCCGAACTGGTCGCCTTGGTCGACCAAACGCCGAGCGAAGGCGGCACCAACCTCGAGGCCGCGCTCGCGCTCGCGTCCGAAAAAGCCAAGCAACACTTCGACGCCGGTTCGATCAACCGCATCGTCCTGCTCACCGACGGTGCCGCCAACCTCGGCGACGCGCGTCCGGAAGTGCTGTCGGCCCAGATCGAGGCCCTGCGCGAACAAAGCATCGCCTTCGACGCCTGCGGGGTCGGCGCGGACGACTTGAACGACAAACTGCTCGAGGCCCTCGCGCGCAAAGGCGATGGCCGCTACTATGTGCTCAACCATCCCGCCGACGCCGACGCCGGCTTCGCCCGCCAGCTCGCCGGCGCGCTGCGCCCCTCGGCCAAAAACGTCAAAGTGCAGGTCTGGTTCAATCCCGAACGCGTCGATCGCTACCGCCTGATCGGCTACGAAAAACATCGTCTGAAGAAAGAAGATTTCCGCAACGACGCGGTCGACGCGGCCGAGATGGCGGCGGACGAGTCCGGCGTGGCGGTGTACGAAGTCCAAGTCCTGCCCGAAGGCAAAGGCCCGGTCGGCAAAGTCTCGGTGCGCTTCCGCGATGTCGCCAGCGACTCGATGGTCGAACTCTCCTGGCCGCTGATCCATTGCACCCCGGAGTCGTTCGAACACGCCCCCGCGTCGCTGCAACTGGCCGGCACCGCCGCGTTCTTCGCCGAACGCCTCAAAGGCGGACCCGCCGGCGCCGCGGTCGAACTCCCCGTGCTCGCCGCCAGCAAAAGCCGCATCTCCTCTGCCTTCCCCAATCAGACCCGCGTCCGCGAACTGTTCCAGATGATCGACCAAGCCCAAGCACTGGAGCGATAGCATGTACTCCCGTTCCCACGAGCTGCGGATGAAGGTCGGCGCAAAGCGCCCAGCCTGTAGCATGGAATTTCATTCCGTGTCGGTGGGTTGGATTTTCAATCCGACAATCGCCCTGCGTCACGAGCAAGCCAGCGATGGTTTCCCTCAACAGGGTTCCAAGCGCCGCCCCCACACCGAAACAACGCGCAAACGGCCCCCTCCTTTCCCCTTCAATTTCCCAGTAGCTCTCCCCCTCTCATGAAACCCATTCACACTCTCCTGCTCGCGTTCGCCTTGGCCCTAAGTCCCGTCCTGCTACCCGCCCAAACCAACGCCAACAACACCGCCAACGCCATCGACATCTCGATCAAAGCCACCGGCGCGGGCAACGCCGAGGTCAAAGAACCGCCGCTGTTCTTTTCCGCCAAGGCCACCAGTAAAACCGCGATCACCACCGAACCAAGCAAAGCCGCCAAACCCGCGTCGGCCGACCAAACTGGGATGATCTACGCCACCACCGTCATCTCGACCACGATCTCGGTGCTGCAAGGCCAAGCCAAGGTGCTCACGCTCGACCTCGATGGCCCCGGCGAGATCATCTCCATCAGCGGTCCGAACCTCGCCACCTGGTCGGTCCGCCAACCGGTGCCCAACCCGAAAGCCAAGGCCATGAACACCCGTCGGCACCTTGACCTGCGCCCGCCGGCGAAATCCCCTGTCAAAGAATACCCTGTCACTATAACTCTCCTGCAAAAGATTCCCGAGACCGCTACCGGCATCCGATTGCCTACACTCGGACCCGGCAAAGCGGTCGGCTTCACCCACCAACTCCAAGTAAACGCGCCCGCCGAACTCGCGCTCAACGTGACCAAACAAGACGGCCTCTCGCGCCAAGATAATCCCGCCCTCGCCGCCACCGCTACCGCCCCCCCCGCCAAAAACGAACTGCGCTTCCACAGCATCGCCAACAGCCATCTCGCGGTCTCCTTCACCGCGCGCAACCGCTACCTCGGCCTGACCACCTTCCGCAACATGAAGCTCGACGGCACCGTCGAAGCGGAAACTGGCAGCGCCGCCATGCAGCTCACCGGCGAAATAATCGTGCCCGCCAGTCCCTCCCCCACCCTGATCGACCTGCTCGCTGGTGATGCCGCTATCACCACCATTCCCACCTTCGCCGCTGGCTCCAGCAACGCCAGCCAGATCGCGCACATCCGGCTCCACCCGGCCGCCGGGAAAGTACCTGCCACGTACAAACTGCACGTCGAACCCGGCGCGACCTCCCGGACCATCCCGATCGATCTTGCCTTCGACGCCAAGCTCATCCGCACCGGCGCGCAGCGGGCGCTATCGTTCCGCGTTCCGGCCGGTGCCGTAGTGCCACTCACGCTCAAGGGCGTCGCCGAAACCGTCGAACTCGACCGCAAACTGTCCGTCGTTCCGCGTTGGAAAGACGAGGCATGGAAAGGGTTCCTACCTGCCGATGGCTGGTGCCGCCTCGGCTGGAAACCTGAACGCACGACCGAAGAAGGCACCCTGTTCTACACCTCCTCCGCGAGCGTCGACGTGCAGGTCGCGCCCGGAATCTTGCGCCAAAGCACCGACATCAACCTGAAGATTCTGCAAGGAGAACTCAACACCATCACCCTCACCGTCGAAGGCGACGGTGAGATTCTCAACGTCACTGGCGCGCAAGTAGTCGGCTGGAACCTCAATGATGAAGCAGACGGAAAAACCCTCACCATCAACATGTCGCGCCCGATCAAAAGCGCCGGCCAACTGCGCATCACATCGCAGACCCCGATCGGTGATTTTCCGGTCACCGCAAACCCGCTGCGGCTCATTCCCGCCGACGCGGTCCGCCACTCCGGCGCGCTACGCGTGTCGAACATCGGCGCCGTCCGGCTCAGCATCACCGACATCGTCGGCCTCACCCAGCTCGCCCCCGAACAGTTTGCCGGCGCCAAACTCGCGCCGTCCGCGCGGCAGATTTTTGTCTACCGCTTCCCGTCCGCCACACATGCCTACACCATCACTGCGGACGCGGTCCTGCCCGAGGTCGCGGTGTCGCAAATCACCCGGGTCGAGTTCGGCGAGACTGACCGGATCATTCGCGCCAATCTCGAACTCGACGTGCGCGAAGCGCCGATCCGCGAGTTCGATCTCACCATCCCGACCGGTTATTCGGTGGCCTCGGTCCAAGGCGCACAAGTCGCCGACCACGTTCTCGAAACCGACACCGGCGCCCTACAGATCATCTTCGGCGGCGCGGTACAGGGCCGCCTGCTGGTCCAGCTCCGCCTCGAACGCACCGCCGCCGCCGAGGCGGGTTTGTGGCAGCTGCCAGTGCTCTCCTTCGCCGACGCGAAGACCATCCGCGGCCACCTCGGGGTCAGCACCACGCCCGGCTACCGCGTCACCACCAGCAGCCTCGAAGGCCTCACCGAAATTCCGCTGTCAACCTTTCCCGTGCGCGATGAAACCCTGCAGCAAGCCTACCGGATCCGCAGCGCGAACACCGCCGCCGAACTCGTCGTCGAGGCGCTCGGCCAACATGTCGAAGTCGACACCTTTCACCTGTATTCGCTTAAGGAAGGCGTCGCCTACGGTTCGGTGTTGCTCAACTACTTCGTCGTCGGCGCACCGGTGCAACAATGGCGGCTGACGATTCCCGAGAACCTCGGCCACGTTGCCATCGACGGACAGGACGTTCGGGCTTGGCAGCGGCAGGGCGAGACGGTCACGGTCGATCTCAACCAACCCGCGCTCGGCGCGCAGACGCTGCTGGTCACCTTCGAACAACCGATGCCGTCGCGCAACTCGACCCTCGTCCCGGCGACCATTGTGCCGCTCGATGTCCAAGGCGAAAACGGCATTATTCAAGTCACCAGCCCGCAGCAACTCAAACACACCTGGTCCGGCGTCAGCAGCAGCCTGCTCGAACTCGACGCGCTGGAGCTACCAGCCGAGTTCCAGTTGATGTCGCGTTCGCCCTCGCTCGGCATTTACCAATACACCGAACGCCCGTTCCAGCTCGGGCTCGAAATCGAGTGGCTCGAACCCGGCCAGACGGTCGAGCAACTAGTCGACGTGGCCGAACTCAGCAGCTTGGTCTCGCGCGATGGCGATGCGGTCACGCTGGCCCGCTATTTTGTGAAAACGCGCGGTCGCAAAAGCCTCCGGCTGAAACTACCAGAAGACCTCGACCTGTGGGAGGTCCGGGTCGCCGGTAAAACGGTGAGTCCGCGCACCAACGATGGCGACACGATCATCAAACTGCCGCCGAACGTCGACCCAAACACCGCCGTCGATGTTGCCATGCGCTTCGGCACCACGCCGCGTTCGGTCTCGCGTCCGCGCCTGCAAGCGCCACGCCTCTCGCCCTCCACTTTGTTCGCCCGCTGGCATGTCGAGACCGAACCCGGCCACCACCTGATCGTCGACCGCGGTGCGACCGTGTTACAACGGGTGCTGCCGCGTTCGGGCTTTGACATGCTGCATGACATGTTGATGCGCACCCAGACCGGCGGCATCTGGTGGTTCGTGGGCGCCCTCGTGCTCGGCCTAATGCTACGCCTGTTGCGCAGCCGCGTCGCCATGGTGCTCTCGGCGCTGCTGCTGATCGGGGCCATCATCGGTTCGGTGGTGCTCGGCTTCCGCGCGATGGACCACAAGCAACCGGTGCTCAGCCAGATCGACGCGGTGTCCTCGATCATCGCCGATGGCCAGACCTTCGAACTTCCGGCCCGTCACGTGACCACCCTGTCCGCGCATTATTCGACGCCAGGCATTCTGTTGATGGTGGTTGGTTTGCTGCTTCTCGTGCTGCCGTTCTTTGGCATCGGCACCATGCCGCGCTTGTTCCGCCTGCTTGGCTGCGTCGCCATTGGCATCGGTCTCTTGATGCAACGCGGCGGCGCGGGTCCGTTCTTCTTTCTACTCGCGGCCTTCCTATTCCTGCTCCTCGGATGGCGTGACTTGCTCGACGGCTTCCGTTGGTTTGTGAAGATGGCCAAGCGGCGTCCGAAGAACGGAGCCGGTGTCGCGGTCGAAACCGAAACTGCGACCGTTGCCCCGCCAATCGCCGGCGGCACCGCGCTCCTGTTCTTGCTGTTAAGCTTTCCCTTTATGACACCCTCGACCGTCGAAGCTGCCGACGCCAGTCCGAGCGCGGACGCGATCCGACAGACCGCGACCATCGAGGACAACCGCCTTTACAGCGACCTGACCTTTCAAGTCAGCGGCAAAGCCGGAACCGCCATCCCGCTGCTGTCGGCGCCAGCAATCCTTGCCCGGTTCGAAGCGGACGGACTCAGCTTGCACAAAAGCGCAGAAGCCGGTGGCAGTTATCTGGTCGTCATCGACGCCGAAGGAACCTACACCGGCAACGCCTCCTACGAACTCGCCATCCCCGAACTCGGTAGCGGTGGCGGCTTCACCCTGCCCACCGGCCCCGCCACCGTGAACACGCTGGAGCTCTCCATCCCGGACGCGGGCTGGGAATTCCGTTCGGCGGTTGCCGTTCGACTCGAACAAGGCGAAGCCGCTAATGCGAGTTCCGCCACCTTGGTGTTCGGCCCACAACACGGCCTGCGCGCCCCGGCGAAAATCGCCATCCAACCGCGCGCCCGCGACCTCGACGCAGAGGCGGCACGCGTCTACGCCGAAACCTCCAACCTGTTCATTCCCGGACCCGGCGTGGTCGATTCTCACCACAAAGTCGAGATCCGGCCCTCGCAGGGACGCGTCTCCAAACTCGCCTTCACCATGCCCGACGGGTTCACGGTCAGCGATGTCACCGGCCCCGTCGGCCTGTGGCAATTCGATCCTGGAACGCGCTCGCTGCGCCTCAATATCGAACCCGCCCAATCCGCTCCTTTCGTTATTGTCGTGGCGGCCCAACGCGGCGCCGAAGGCTTGCCGGTCACCCTCGAACTGCGTCCGCTGATCGTGCAAGACGCCGCCGGCGACGTGGGCAAAATAGGACTCGCGTTCGGCGATGCGGCACGCGCCCAGAATGTCGAAGCCGAAGGTCTGTCCCCCGTGAACATCGAGGACTTCGACGCCGCCCTGATTCCCCGCGGCACCATCCTGCGCCGGGTGTTCCGCTACGCCGATGCCGCCACTGCCGCCGCCGATTCGCCGCTGACCGTCACCGTCGGCCCGGTGCTGCCGGAGGTCCGTGCAGTGTGGCAGCAGCGCCTATCGATCGCCGGCGAACGCACCGTACTCGCCGCCGATCTCACCGCACAAATCCTGCGCGCCGGCATCTTCAAACTTAGCCTGCCGATTCCGGAAGGCTTCGATGTGGAGACGGCCTCCGGTCCGGCGTTGGCGCAGTGGTCGGAAGTCGAGGAGGACGGAACCGATGTCCTGCGGCTCGACCTAAATGGCCGGACCATCGGCGCCCAGAATTTCGCCGTCACCTTGGTCTCCACCGGCCTCGGTTCGCGCGTTTCCTGGCCGGTTCCCCGTCTCGGACTCGCCGAAGCCAAACGCGAGACCGGCACACTCTTTGTCATTCCCGAACGCGGCATCCGCCTCCGCCCGGTCGCCCGTTCCAACGTCTCGCTGCTCGACGCGCGCGCCGCCGGGGTACCGCAAGCGGGCGCGCACGCGTTCAAACTGTTGCAAGCCGACTGGTCGCTGGTGCTTGATATCGAAGAACTCGACCCGTGGATCACCGCCAAGGCCCTGCACGAAATCACCTTGCGCGAAGGCCGCACCCACACCCGTATCGGGGTGAATTTCGACGTGGAAAACGCCACCGTGAAAAGCCTCCGGCTCAAGCTGCCGAACCTCGGCCCGGAAGAACGGGACAGCGTTCGGGCTACTGGCGACGCGCTCGCGACCATCGTCCGCCTCGACGACGTGGATGGCGCGGACGACACCTGGGAACTGCAATTCCGCCGACGCATGATCGGCACCGTTCCGGTGATGATCGAGTACCACCGAACCGGTTCGCCAACCAACGCGCTCGCCAGATTGTCGATTATCCAGCTACCTGAAGTTCGACAATTGGAGAGTCACTTCGCGGTGCATACCGCCGGTCGGCTGGACGCCCGCCTGCCCGACGAACTGCCCGCCGGCTGGCGGCGCGCGGACTGGACGACGATCCCGCACAGCCTGCGTAAGAACGCGCGCAACTTCACCCCGGAAATCTGTCTGCGCGTCGCCGAACCCGACGGTCCGCTGGCGTTCCGCGTGACCCGCGACGACCTCGCCGACATCCTCAAACTGCACGTGACCTCAAGCAAGCTGCTGACCGTGTTCTCGCACACGGGCAACACGATCACCTCGGTCGACATGAACATCCGTGTGGTCGAAAAATCGACGCTGCGCATCCGCCTGCCCAAGGGCGCGACCCTGTACAACGCCTTCGTCAACGGCGAAAGCGTGTCGATCATCAACGAAGACGAGACCTTCCTGTTCCATGTGGTCTCCAATCCGTTCAACGATGGCCCCGCCCGCGTGTCGTTCGTGTATGCGATCCCCGGCAAGAATGAGAAGGCGATCAACGACCTCGCCCTGATCGCACCGAAGCTACCGATCCCGCTGGAGAACATGGATTGGCAAGTGGTCGTGCCCGAAGGCATGCGCCTGTCCAGCCATCGCGGCGATCTCGAACACAAAAGCGTTCGCAAGGTTCACGTGTCCAACCTGCAAACCTATCTCGCCCAGCTACGCGAACGCGACGCCCGCCGCAGTGCCAATGCCCGCAATCTGCTCAGCACCGCCAACCAGTATTTACAGCAAGGCAACCGCGAGAAGGCGCTGCGCATGCTCGACAACATCGCCTGGTCCAAAGACCTCGATCCCGCCTCGAACGAAGACGCCCGCGTGCAGCTGCGCGAACTACAAACCGAACAAGCCTGGCTCGGACTCAACACCCGCCGTCAACGTTTGGTGCTCGACCGACCCGAGTCCGGCGGACGCGACGAGCGACTCACCGAAGCCGCGCGCCGCAACCCCTTGTTCCAAGGCAAACTCAACTACCGTCCCGACGAGATCAGCGCGTTTATGAGCAGCAACAGCGCCGAAGAAAATGTCGCGCTGCGCCGGCTCGCCAAACGCCTCACCAGCCACCAATTGGCTGCGGTGCCGGCACCACAAGCAATCGCCATCGACTTGCCGCGCCAAGGCCAGTTGCACACCTTCAGCCGACACGTTCAGGTAGACGGGCAGCTACCACTCAATCTCCATCTGTCGCTCGAATCTGCGAGCCAGAGCCGGACTTGGTTCAAGGTGCTGACCGCGTTCGCGCTTGGGTTGATTTGCATTCCGGTGCTGTGGTTCGGGCGGCGGCGTCTGAGTACGAGTCAGTAATAAATCATCAGACAAGGAGTCCCCCATGAAACACCGTTCATTATTCACCTGCCTGCTTATTACCGGATTCGCCCTGACATCCGGATGCCAACGCGATGCGTCGCCGGCCGAGAAGCCGGACACTCAACTGAATCAAGCAGAGCATCTTGATTACACCGCGTTCAAGGCGCTGGCCAGCGAGGTCGCTCCGGTTCGTTCCAAACGGCGGGTCTCGGTAGAAACCTTCACCAAAATGGCGAGCGAACCCAACACGGTCATTTTGGACTCCCGCAGTAAACGCGATTTTGAGGAACGACATATCAAGGGGGCCGTGCATATTGACTTCGCCGACATCAACGAAGCCACGCTGCGCGAGACCATTCCAGATCCCAACACCAGTCGTGCCTCCCTCACCCTGGGCTAGAATGAAGGACCCCGTTTGGGGGCCGACGCGCGCCGGAGGCGCGGCAGGGAGGTAGTCCCAGGAGGGACGGCAGATAGTAGCCCCCGGTGAAGCGAGGAACGAGCGGAACCGGGGGACCGGCAAACACGGAAGTTCGAGTCCCGGAGGGACGGTAAGACACGCAACATTCGGGCATGAAGTAGATCACAACCAGCCTCCTGTCCTCCGATTCACTGCACCTTTTCCCTCCGCTTTACCTTCACCTCCTTAGAAGGCAGCGAAGAGGGATTGCAGGGAGTGGGTAAATGTCCAGGTCAAGGGTTAAGGGGGCCGCGATGTCGAAATTTGCCGTCGACTGGAATCATTTAACCTCAGGCACCAACCTCCAAAGAAGGCGTTTCAACGGAAAGACGTTGTGCGCTCGTCGGCCGTCTTCCTCTAACATCTCAGGCAATGATGTCGTGGATCACGTGCCCATGCACATCAGTCAAGCGCATGTCCCGACCGCTGAACCGATAGGTGCTCTGGGTGTGGTCGACGCCGAGCAAGTGCAACATGGTCGCGTGCAGATCGTGCATTTCGACTTTGTTGTGGATCGCCTTGTAGCCGAACTCGTCGGTCTCGCCGTAAGTCATGCCGCCTTTGATGCCGCCACCGCAGAGGAAGTTGGAGAAGCCCCAAGGGTTGTGGTCACGGCCGTTGCCGCCCTGCGCGAACGGGGTCCGGCCGAACTCGCCGGACCAGAGAATCAGGGTGTCGTCGAGCAGTCCCCTGCCCTTCAAGTCGCGGATCAGTCCGGCGATAGGTTGATCGACTGACTTGGCGTTTTTCTCGTGGCCTTCGACCAAGCCACCGTGCTGATCCCAGCGATCGCCGTTGCCGCCGGGGCAGGTCAGTTCGATGAAGCGCACGCCACGTTCGACCAAGCGGCGAGCGATCAAGCACTGGCGGGCGAAGGTCTTGGTGTTGTTGAATTCGGCGTCGAGACCGTAGAGTTTTTTGGTCGCCTCGGACTCGCCGTCGAGGTCCATGAGGTCGGGGACTTCGCTTTGCATGCGATAAGCGGTTTCGTAGTTGGTGATGGCGGACTCGAGCTTGTCGACCGAGCCAATTTTCCCGAGCTGGCCGACATCCAGATTCCGAACGAGGTCTAGCTTGCGGCGCTGCGCCTCGTCACTGTTCTCCTGGCGCTTGATATTCGCCACCGGCGTACTGCCCGTACCGAACACCGAACCCTGATAGGCGGCCGGCAAAAAGCCGCTGCCGAAATTGTCGAGGCCACCCGGGGGCGTGAGGCCGCCGTTGAGCACGACAAATGCGGGCAGGTTTTGATTCTCCGAACCGAGTCCGTAACCCATCCAGGCGCCCATGCTCGGACGTCCTTGAAAGCCCGAACCGGTGTGCAGAAAGTAGTTCGCGAAGGTGTGTTCGGAGAACTTGCTGGTCATCGATTTGATCACGCACAATTCGTCTGCGAGTTCGGCGATGTGCGGAAACAGGTCGCTCACCCACAGACCGCTTTCGCCGTATTGCTTGAACTCCCAAGGCGACTTGAGCACCTTGCCGATGTTGTTAAACTGGGTCGGTTCGAGCTTGCCCATCACGGTGCGCGGGTCTTGGCCGTTGTATTTTTCGAGCAACGGTTTGTAGTCGAAAAAATCTACCTGCGAGGGACCGCCATCCATGTACAGAAAGATGACGTGCTTGGCGGTCGGAGTGAAATGCGGCTGCTTGGGCGCGAGCGGGTTTTTCGGTCCGGCGGTGGTCGGACCCGGTGCCGCGCCGAAGGCCTTGTCGTTCAGTAGCGCGCTGAGTGCGACGCCGCCGAAGCCGATGCTGGTTTTGCGGAGCATTTCCCGGCGCGAATGCGCACGGGTTTGAAAGGTTTGGCAATGGTGCTTCATGGCTCAGGGAAGGTAGATGAACTCTTTGAGATTGAACACGACGTGGCAGAGATCGGACCACACCTCGGGCGAATTTGGAGCGTTGCCGAGCGCCTCGGACTGGGCGGCGATGAAGGCGCTGGCCTTTTCCAACTCCACCGAACTCGGCTCGCGGGCGAGGGCGCGTTGGTAGATCGCGGAGATTTTGGCGTCCGCCTCGCCCTCCTGCTTGGCGACTTCGGCTCCCCAGCGTTTGGCTTCGGCGACGACAAAGGGATCGTTCATCATCACCAAGGCTTGCGCCGGTACGTTCGAGACGCTGCGCCGGCCCATGGTCGAGAACGGCGTCGGAAAGTCGTAGGTTTTCAAAAAGGAACTCAGAAAATTGCGCCGCACGCTCATGTAAATCGAACGCCGTCCGGCGCCATCGAGCGGACCGCTTCCGGGTCGGCCGCGGCCGCCTTGGAACGAGGTAAGATGGACCGCTACCGGACCGCCATACATGCGCGTGTCGAGTCGGCCAGACACCGCCAGTACACTGTCGCGGATGGCCTCGGCCTGCAGGCGGCGGATCGGCATTCGATGGAGGTAGACGTTGTCGGGATCCTTGGTGTCGATCCCAGACGCGGTCACCGCACTAGGCGCGCTCGATTGCGCGTAGGTAGCGGAAAGCGTGATTTGTTTGAGCGCGCGTTTGATGTCCCAATCGCGCCGGAAATCGTTGGCCAGCCAGTCGAGCAGTTCGGGGTGCGAGGGCGGCTGGCCCATTTCGCCGAAGTCGTCGACGGTCGGCACGATGCCGCGTCCGAACAAGTGGTGCCACAGTCGGTTGACCATCACCCGGGCCGGAAACGGGTTCGACGGATCCAACATGCGGTCGGCCAGTTCGAGGCGGCCGCTCCCGGTCTGATGCGCCGGCTGATCTTCACCGGCGATGGCAACGAGCAAACGACGTGGGGCCACCTCGCCCAGATTTTTATGGCTGCCGCGAATGAAGACAAACTCGTCCTCGCCAGTACCGTCAGTCATCGCCAAGGCGGTGCGGGGTCCGGGAATACTGGTCTCCAGTTTGGCAATTTCTTCAGCAATGGCCGGGTTGGTTTCGAGATCGGCGGCATGGCCGGTTTGCTCCATGGCCTTGGCCAGCGACTTGAACAGGCTCTCCGCGTCGGTGACGGATTCGTCGCGTGTCACCGCGAGACTGACCGGGTTCGGCGGCTCGGCTGGACGCGCTCCCTGCACGATGTGGCTGATCTCGATAAAGCCGTCGTTGCGGTCGTTGAACTCCAGATACGCGCGGTGTCCGTGATACATCGAACTGCCGAGTTTGTGCCATTGCCACTGGCCTTTGGTGTCGAGATTGTGGGTTCGGGTGCCACCAAATAGCAGGCCGTTGAACGGCTGCATCATGTAGTTGTCGATGATCAGCCGCATCTCGGCTTTTTGCGCGCGCACGCGGCACCAGACATCGCCGGTTAGTTCGAACGTAGGCGTGCGCAGAACGCCTTGCAGTTTGTTCGACAGCCGCTTCGAACTCATCACACCATCCGCTCCCGGACCTTCGCCGAAGGCCTCCCCGGTCAGGCGGCACTGTTCGAACGGGATCGGCAGACCTTTTTCAAGCGACGCGGCGAAGGCCATTTCCTGACTGGTTAGTTCGGTGGCGAGGCGTTCGCGTTCGGCGGGGAGATCCTTGGCATTGCGCAGGCGGTGCCACACGTACAAGGAATGTTTTTTGTCGTTGGTTGGACTGTCGACGACCTGACGAATCGCAGCCGACGAAACCTTGAATTTGGCCGCCAAGGCTTCGATCGCCTCCCGATTTTTTTCATCAGCCGGGGACGCCCCCTCGGGTTTGATATCAGCCGTATTGGAGAACACAATGTGGTCGGCGTTGATATGTCCCCAATGGCCTTTTTGTTGGTCGACAATTTCGATCTGCGCCTTGCGGCCCTTGAACTCCTCGACGTTCCAGCTCCTCGGACTCAACAACTCGCGGTCGGTCTCGCCTCGACCAACGGCGGTGCGCACCGGCTTGCCCTCGACCAATAGATTTACGCAGGTTGTGCCTTCGTGGTAGCCGCCGCCGACCAGAAGATTCACGAAGTCGCGTTCGATGATGAACGCGGTCGAAGTCATTCGTCCAATCGGTTCGTCGCGTGAGGCCCCCTCGCCGGTATAAGAATTGACCAAGCCCTTACCAAAGAAGCCTTTCACTTCCTGCTGGCGGTCCTCGGTTCCCGTTGAAGGACGATCGCGGAACGCTTTGCCTTCGATTTTCCAGCCATCATAACCGGATTCGAAATCCTCGAATACGATGTCGGCGGCCGCAGGTTTTTCGAGCACATCAATTTCCTCGACCTCCTCCTTCTTCGCTGTCGGTTTCCAGCTATCGACGCCGTGCGCCGCAGCGAGCGTATTGATGATCGTTTCTTGGGGTGCTTGGGCGCGTTCGCGCAGCATCTTTAGTTTGTCGGCGGCGCTGGCGATTCGTCCGCCCGGATCGAGCATGGCCTGATCCATCCGCGAACTCTGCAGGTAACCGGCGATCGCATAATAATCGGAGGTCGGGATCGCGTCGAACTTATGATCGTGGCAGCGCGCGCAGGACACGGTGAGTCCGAGAAAGGTTTTGGAGAACACATCGATCTGATTATCCATCCGTTCGGCTTCGTCTTTGCGCACATCGGTCGGCGCGTGCACTGCCTCGTGCAGAAACCAGAATCCGGTGCCCATCACCGACTCGTTGAAGTCCTCCTCCGGATGCCGACGGGGCGACTCGAGCAAGTCGCCGGCCACGTGTTCGCGCAGCAAGTCATCATAGGGAACGTTGGCGTTGAACGCACGGATGACATAGTCGCGATAACCGTGCGCGCCGTTGAGATGATAGTCGAACTCGTGGCCGCAGCTCTCGGCGTAACGAACGAGATCCAACCAGTGGCGGGCCCAGCGTTCGCCGAAGCGAGGCGAGGCTAGCAGGCGGTCGACCACTCGTTCTTTTGCGTCTTCCTCGTTGTCGTCCACAAAGGCGTCGACGTCCGCCACGGACGGCGGCAGCCCTGTGAGGTCGAGCGTGACGCGGCGAATCCACGTACGCGGGTCTGCTGCCGCAGCGGGGCTGAGTCCTTTTTCAGATTGCTTGGCACGGATGAATCGGTCGATCGGCTGATCCCAGCCTTCGTCCTTCGACGCGGCGGGCGGTTCGGCGGCGGTGATCGGCTGCCAGCACCAATGTGCGGCCTTGCGCGCTTTCCAGTCGAAGGACTCTCGATTGCCGGCAACTGGTACGGGCTCGTCCGGCCACGGCGCGCCCATGGTGACCCATTTTTCCAGCACCGCAATTTCGTCATCCGGTAATTTGCCGTTCGGCGGCATCTGCATGTCGATATTTTTATAGCGGATGGTTTCGATCAAGAGGCTCTTTTCCAAATCACCGGGCACCACGGCGGGTCCGCTGTCACCGCCCTTTTTCACGGATTCAATATGGTCGAGCAACAAGTCGCCCTTCAGCTTTTTGGATTCGACGCTGTGACATTTGTAACAATTGGCAGCGAGGACCGGACGCACCTTCTTTTCAAAGAACTCCACCTCGGTCTCGGCGGAAAAAACCACGGAAAATAACAAAAGGAAGACGGCTGCGGGAATCCAGCGGGTCAGCAATCCAGACATATGGCGGTCGAACATAACGATCATTATCTTTATGTACGAAATAATAACGGCGTTCTGCTAAAATGCCTCCGTCAATTTTTCTGTACGATCCGGACACTCATTCACGTCTTCGATGGTTTAAATGGCTTCATCGATGTTCATTTGTACAGATATACGACCCCACTAAAGGTCATCGATGTCCTGACGGAGCACGCCTTCCACTACAAAGTGAACACCAATCTCTGGCCGACCTGGCACTTCCACCCGGAGATCGACGTCCTGCTGAATCTCAAACACAGCGGCAGTTATCTGGTCGGCGACGCCGTCGCGGACCTGCAAGCTGGCACCTTGATCGTCAACGCACCGAACGAACCCCACGCCTTGCAACCGGCAGAAGCCCGCCTCGAAATCGTTTGGGAACTTGTTTTAAATCATTCATAAGCTCCTGCCGAATAAGTCAGTTCGTACGAATGGCTGTACAGTTCGAAGACATTTCCAAATGGGTCTTCGCAGTAAACCATGCGATAAGGTTTTTCGTCCGGATAGTATTTGCGGACTTGCTGCATTCTCTGCTTGCCACCGAGAGACTCGATGATCTTTACACGCGCCTCTACATCAGCGTCTTGAATACAAAAATGAAATAGCCCTTTGCGCCAGTATTCAAATGGCCGTTCTTCATCCTCCGTATTCGGAAACTCGAACAGCTCCAAGCCTATACCGTCACCCGTAGCCAAATGTGCTATGCGAAAAGAACCCCAGCCTTCGCCGAAAGCGTCATCACACATCCGTCCAATGGCACTGTCGTCATGCTGAATCTCGGTTGGCTCCATGATGACGTAAAGATCAAAAGCTTTTGAGTAAAACTCGACGGCTTTTTCAAGGTCGGGGACTGTGATACCTATATGCGAAAAGGTTAGTGCGGACATTTGAATCTCCTGGATCGTGTTGTTTAGAGTATGCTGCGAGCAATCCCACCTTCTACACGGAGGGCCGTGCCGTTCGCGGCTTTGTTTGTGACTACTGTGGCAATAATGCGGGCCACTTCATCGTCTTGCAGAAAACGCTGAATTAGCGAAGGCGATTCGTCGATCTTAAAATAGCGATCATCGAGGTCAGCGCCTGTTCTGCTACGGCATAGTCCCCCGACTGCATTGCGACTTGGATTGCAGCGCCAAGTGCTTCCGCAGTCCGGTGATCCTTCGGCGGGCTTTACAAACACCCTGCGAAAACGAGCATGGTCATGATCAGAAGGAATATCATCGTGGTTATCCTTTGGTCCGATTGAGCAGGCCGAGCAGAGCAACCTCGGCGTGTTGCGGGGAGATGGCGGTGAGTGCGCGTACCGCGTCGGCAGACTCGCGCGGGATATCGCGCGAACCGACGACGCCCGGGGCTTGCAACGGCACCGCCGCGTCACCGAGCGGTCCCGTTTTACCCGGATCAGTCAGGCCGAACAAGCCGACAACCGCGGTGCCGACGGCGGTGGCGAGGTGCATGCCGCCGCTGTCGTTGGCGACAATGCCAACGCAGCGTTCGAGGCAGGCGGCGAACTGAGCCAGGTTCGTTTTTCCTGCGAGAATCATCGGCGCGGAACCCGCCGGCTGGTTCGCGACGATTTGTTCGCACAGGGGGATGTCGGCCTTGGTGCCAAGCAAGGCGAGACGGAGGCCGGGTTGAGCGGCGAGGCGGCTTGCGAGTTCGGAAAAGTGGGCGGTTGGCCACTGCTTGGACGGACCTCGGGCCGCACCAGGAATCAGGCCGACCCAATGGTGGCCGTCATCCTCGGGAAGCCACTCGGCCGCTGAGGCGCGGTCGGCGGTCTTGGGTTCGAGTTGCGGCGTGAGGATTTCGCCTTGGAGGGCCTCAACGCCGAATAAATTCATCATCTCATGCGCCTGATGGGCGGGATCGCCGGGGCGTTCGAGGTGCATACATTGGGTGAGCAAGCGCGAACGCAGCCACGCCATCCCGCCGGCTCCTTCGCCGCCGATCCGTTCGGGCACGCGACCGCGATAGGCCCACCAAGCCGAACGAAACGAGTTCGGCATCACGTAAACACGGGCAAAGGGGTTGCCGAAACCGCGGCGGAGAATCTCGATCGCCTCACGGTCGGACGCAGCGGGGAGAACCTGGCTCACCGCCGCGTGCATCTCCCACAGCGGTCCGAGCGGCGGCTTAGTGATCATGCACAGTCGCCATTCGGGCCGATAGCGCTTGATCCGTTGCAGCGCAGGCATCGCCATCACCGCGTCGCCCAACCAGTTAAGGCCGATGATGGCCACGTTCTGAAACTGCGCGTCGTCTTCAGACACGTGCTTCGCCTTCAGCCTTCAAAGCAGATGCGCCCAATCCATTCGTTGAACTGCTCCGCCCCGGAAAGCATTTCGATTTCGACCCGCAAAAAGACAAACGGCAAGGGGCGTTGCTCGATCAAGGGAAAGCGCACCGCATCTTTCTCGGTGGTCATCACCATGTCGGCACCGACCTCCTCCGCGTAGTTCATCACATCGATGATGTCTTGATTGGTGTAGCGGTAATGATCTGAAAAAATCGCGTGGTGGACCACATCGGCGCCGAGGTGAATGAGCCCAGACTCGAACCCGCGCGGGACCGCGATGCCGGAAATCGCCACGACTCGTTTGCCGCGCAGATCTTCGAGCGGACGGCGTTCCTTGGAGTACACGTCTTCGAGGTATTTCGGCGAATGGCGGCATTCGGAAATCTCCGCCACCGGATTGAGCGAACGCAGCAGGCGGCGGAGTTCGGGCTCGCCCTCGGGGCGCGACTTGCTGATGAAAATGAACCCGGCACGTTTGATGTTGCGGATCGGTTCGCGAAGAATGCCGCGCGGCAGAACACGGCCATTGCCAAAGGGATTGGTTGCGTCGACCAGCACGATATCGAGCCGGTGTTTGAGCCGAAGATGCTGGAAGCCGTCGTCGAGGATCAACGTGTCGCAGCCCAATTTCTTAATCGCGTAGCGTCCCGACTTCACCCGGTCGCTGCCGACGATGACGGCGACGCCGGCAAGGTTTCGCGCGAGCATGTAGGGTTCGTCGCCGCTTTTCGCCGAACCAAGGAGCAGACGTTCACCATCGGTCACCACGGCTGGCGGTTCGTCATCCTTTTTACCAAAGCCAAGTTTTTGCTTCCAGGTCTTCGGCTGTTTCTCGCGTTTGTAGCCCCGACTGAGAATGGCGACTTTACGCCCGTTCGCGGCGAGCAGGCGGGCGAACACCTCCACCACCGGCGTCTTGCCGGTACCGCCGACCGTGAGGTTGCCAACACTGAGCACCTGGCAGCCGAGCGTGTGGTAGCGCAGCATCCCGATTTCGTAGAGCCAGAGTCGCAGTTGGACGATCCCGGCAAACACATAGGACAATCCGCGTAGCAGGCCGCGCAACGCATCCTCGAAGCGGCCCTCACGGCGGTCTTCAATCACACTGAGCATGTAGCGTTCGAACGCTTCAGATTGTTGTTTCGCCATCGGCTTGGAGCGTGCGGGAGTTGCGGGGAAGTGAGAGTGGGTAGGACAGAGGTTAGAAGCAGATTAGGGTTGCACTGTACTCACGGGTTTCGAAAAGCAATCTGCAAAGGTCCAGCACTTTCAGGACTCCAAACAGCGTTACCAGCATCATGCCCATCCAAGCCAACACCCAAGCCACGGTCGAACCGGACAACTGGCTTTGGCCCTCCGATATCCGTGCGTGGTTTGAGCCGGGCACGGAACTGGGCAAGGCCGAGGAGCCGCGTCCGATCGAACTCGACCTCGGTTGTGGCAAAGGCCGTTTTTTGCTCGGGCGTTCGGCAGCCCATCCCGACACCCACTTTCTCGGCATCGAACGACAGCTGCGACGGGTGCGAAAAACCGACACGAAATTGGCACGCCGCGTGCAAGCTGGCGCAGCCGACAACGTGCGGCTGTTCCGCATCGAAGGCAACTATGCCCTGCGCTATTTGCTGTCCCCCGCCTGTCTCCGAACCATCTACATTTTTCATCCCGATCCCTGGCCCAAGAAGCGCCACGCCCACCACCGCATTTTCGGACCCGGCTTTCTCGATGCCTTGATCCGCGTTCTCGAACCCGAGGGCGTCATCCATTTTTGCACCGATCACCTCCCCTACTTTCACGAGGTAGTGGGCCAGTTGGAAGTCGACACACGGTTCACCGAGGTACCCGCGTTCTATCCGACCGAGGAAGAACGCACCGACTTCGAACTCATGTTCCGCCACCGTCGGCCAATCGGCCGATATAGTTGCCAACGCGTCGGACCAGCCAACGGCGGCCCCGGATGAACACCGTGCTGAAGATTTGGGTCGGACTACGCGCGTTCGTCCGAGTGGTTCTGTTGCTGTCGGTCCTGCTGCTGTACATCCCCTATTATAGTGGCTGGCTCCTTCTGAGTCCGTGGCCGGACCGCGCCTATCGTTACAAGTGCTGGGTCATCATGCTCTGGGCCCGGGCTTGGTGCGCCATTCTCGGCATGCGGATAACCCAACACGGCACCGCGCCGCCGCTGCCGTTCATTCTGGTATCGAACCATCTCGGCTACCTCGACATCCTGTTGTTGCAACGCGTGGTCCCAGCTTGGTTTGTCAGCAAGGCCGACGTTCGAGGTTGGCCCTTGATCGGTATTTTGACGCGGAGCGCGCATGTCCTGTTCATCAACCGAGGGCGCAAACGCGATGTGCAACGGATCAACGAACGCATGGCGGAACTGCTCGAACAAAAGCAAGGCGTGTTGTTTTTCCCCGAAGGCACGAGCCATCGTGGCGACCACGTTCACCCGTTGAAAACCTCCTTGCTGGCCATTGCGAACAGCAGCGGGCAGCCAATACACACGGCTGTCATCAGCTACCAGACCGATCCCGGCGATCCACCGCCGAGCGAGGTTCTATGCTGGTGGGGCGACCATGAATTCGAGCCGCATTTCCTCCGCTTATTGACCCTGCGACGTTTTCACGCCAGACTGAATTTTCCGCCCGAACCGGTACAAAATTCCGACCGAAAGGCTCTCGGCGCAGAGTTACAAGAGAAGATGAACGAGGTTTTTACCCCAAACACGTAAAAACGGCTCGATGAACACCACGAATTCCGCGAAAATTTGATTGGCCCCCACTGCTTAAAAATCTAAGAACTTGCGCTACAAGGCGCACTTTCAAAACCCATCATGAGACATCCAATCCCCGCGATCGGGGATAACATCCACTTTCTCGAACAGGGAATCGAGTTACTCCAGTCGATCGACGGAGCAACCTACACCCGCAAAGACCCGTCTTTCGGCAGCGGCATTAGTGCACATCTGCGGCACTGCATCGACCACTACGAGAGCTTCCTGGGAGACTACCGCGGCGACTGCATCGACTACGACCACCGCAAGCGCGATCCACGCATTGAGGAGGACATCACCTTCGCCAGCGCTCGGTTGAGTTCGATCATCGACCGTCTGGGGCAGATCGACGCGCAGGATGTGGCCCGTACCATCGACACGAAGATGGATTGTGGCACCCCCGACCCCGAACTCGTGGCGCCGTCCAGCGTCAAACGCGAACTTCAATTTCTCGTCAGTCACACCCTCCATCATTACGCCTTGATTGCCCTACAACTGAAACAGCAGAACCAGCAGGTGCTGCCCGGCTTCGGCATGGCGCCGTCGACAGTACGCTTCCAGGCTGAAAACTCGGCGCGCAAAGCGACGCGCGCAACCATTCAGGATGCTCCAGCCTCATGTGCACAGTAAGCTGGTCGGACCTGCCGGACGGGCTCCACATTTTTTGCAATCGCGACGAGCAGCGGGCGCGCGAACCCGCGACACCTCCCTCCTCTGGTGAACGCGACGGTATTTCCTATTTGGCACCGCGTGACGGACGCGCAGGCGGCACTTGGATTGCTACCAACGAACACGGACTCGCCGTCTGCCTACTCAACCACTATCCGCGTCCCTCACCACCGCCGCCAGCAAACCGAGTAAGTCGCGGCGAACTGGTTCTCTCGCTGATGGGATGTTCCACCGTCGAACGCGCGCGGGCGCTTCTGCAAGCCGGGGCACTCGCGGCCTACCACCCTTGCATCGTGTTACTGTTTTTCCGTCCGCCAAACGCGTCGCAAGCCGCCCTCCCCGAACGCTTCGCTTGGGACGGAAGCGCGGTTAGACACACCGTGATCGAACGCATGCGGCCACAAACCTCTTCCTCCTTCATGACCAAGGCCGTGATCGACTCGCGTCTGGCGCAGTTCGACCAGGTGCCACGCAGTGAAGGCCAGACACCGCTTGCGGAGGATTTACTCGTCTACCACCGTAGCCACCATCCGACCAAAGGAGCCTACTCCGTCTGCATGCACCGTCCTGATGCGCACACCGTGAGTTTTACCCACCTTCAGATCGGGCCAGAAACAGCGACGATGGACTACACACCACTTTCCCCGTGCAAGTCTGATCAAGCCCCCAGCGTCAGCACCACGCTGGCGTTGATTCGCAGCAAGCAACACCAGCCCTCCTCCGTCTCCTAGCGCATTCCTAGCGCATTCTAAGCGGCGACCGGTTCGCCGTCTTGTTTCACCTCCCGCGCGGATCCAACTCGTTTCCCCTCGCCCGCCGACTCGTCTCCCTTCTGTTTGCTTATGTCTCGAAGGCGCATTCTGGTTCTCGCATACCTCGTCTTGCTGCTGGTATCTTTTTTGGTCGTTCGCGCCAGTCGCGCGAAGGCGCACCCGCGGCCGGGCAACTCCGTGGTGCAACTGGAGGGCGGCGGCGAACTCGCCTATCAGCTAAACCCGCCGGCAAGCGGTCTGGTCTTGAGGGCGTTCAGCAAGCAAGATGACGCAGACATCCAAGGCGCGGCACATCAGATGTTGATCGACATTGACCGCGCGAGCAGTCGCCACGAACGGATGGACGCAGCGGTACTTGCAGAGCGAATCGCGCCCTTGCTGAACGCGCAATTTGCCGACCGCCCCTTCGACATCCGCGCTGTCGGAAACAGCGCGGCACTGGCGATTGAAGTCGCGACCCAGCGGCCCGAGCAGGTTCGAGCTTTGGTTCTGACAAAGCCACGCGGACTGCGGCGCGACGAGTATCTTGGCGACCCCATGCTCAACCGGATCTTGCTTGCCGGCACGACATCGGTGCGTTGGCTGCTCGACTGTGGTCTGCCGCACTTCGGTTTGCTGGATCGAAGCGCCATCAGTTTTCCGCGGGCCCGACGTGCGTTCGCCAACGACGCGGCGCAAAATCGGAACCGGCTGGCGGCGCTGGTCGAGAACCGTACGCTGGTGTCCATCGACGGGGTCCGATATGGTGCGCTTTCCCCTGAAGACAGCGAGGCGCTCTCGCCAATCGAAGCGGACGGACCGCGTTCGCCGTTACGGGGCAAACGCATGTGGTTGCTGGTGCTGGCCTTGGTGTTTATGATGTCGGTATCCGAAGATCTCACCTGCATCGGCGCGGGCTTGCTGGTGTGGAAAGGGGTTCTCGGTTTTGGCCCGGCGGTGCTCGGCTGTTTCGTCGGACTGGTGCTTGGCGACGTCGGCTTGTACCTCATCGGCGCCCTGTTCGGACCGGTCGCCTTGCGCACCGCGCCCTTCCGCTGGTTCATCTCGGCAGCCGCAGTCGAACGGCAACAGCGACGCTTTAAAAATAACATGTTCGGCCTCATCTTCAGTTCGCGATTTCTCCCTGGGGCCCGCGTACCTTGTTACGTCGCCGCCGGTACGCTACGCACCGGTCTACCACGTTTTACCGTCTTTCTCGCCATCGCGGGCATCGTCTGGGTGCCGATGCTGGTCGGGCTTTCAGCGCTCCTTGGCGCAACTTTTCTGGAATGGTTCGAAGAGCATAAGAACCTCGCTCTGCTCGGCGTGTTCGGTCTGGTCGCCGGCCTGTGGCTGTTGATCCGTAAAGGTCTGCCGCTACTCTCTTGGAAAGGTCGGCGGCTCGCCTTCTCGTCATGGCAACGGCTCAGCCGCTGGGAGTTCTGGCCACGCTGGGCCTTCTATCCACCGATCTTTCTGCACATCATCGGCCTGATGTTTCGCTACCGTTCGGTGACGTTGCCGCTGATTACCAATCCAGGCATGCCCAACAGCGGCTTCGTGTTGGATCCGAAGTCGGAGATTTTCCACGGACTCGGTCCGTCGCCCGCGCTGCCCGCCTGGGCCGAACTTCCGGCGGGGATCGCGCGGACCGAGGCCTTGGCGCGTCTGGACAAGATCGGCTATCCACTCGTGATTAAACCCGACATCGGCTACCGCGGCCAAGGCATCCACTTTGTGCGCACGCCCGAGGAAGCGGGCGAGGCGCTGGACGGCTTCATGGCGGACGGAGGCGATGGCATCGATTTGGTGGCACAGTCGAAGGTGACGGGGCCCGAGTTCGGCGTGTTCTACGTGCGCGAACCTGACGCGCCGAGCGGTCGCGTGCCATCCATCACCCGCAAAGTGATTCCTCATCTGATTGCTGACGGACGCTCGACCATCGAGACGCTGATCTTAACCGACGAACGCGCCGTCTGCATGGCCCCCGCCTTTCTCGACGCGTTCGCCGACCGCCTCGACGAGGTTCCGCCCGCAGGCACACGCATCCCGCTGGCCGCCATCGGCACCCATTCCCGTGGCGCCGTATTTCTCGACGCCACCGAACTGGCCACCCCAGAACTGGTCCGCGCGCTCGATGCGATCTGCCTTCCCTATGCGGGCTTCCACTTCGGTCGTTTCGATTTGCGCGTACCTTCGGATGAGCACCTGCGCCGCGGCGAGGGCTTACAGATTCTCGAACTCAACGGGCTCACCGCCGAAGCCACCCACATCTACGACCCAAAACATTCCCTGCGCTACGGCCGGCGGACCATTCGCGAGCAGTGGACGACCGCGTTCGAGATTGCCGAAGCCAATCGGCAACGCGGACACAAACCGCCGGGCCTGCTCGCGTTCGTGAAGCTCTTGCTCCGCTTTGCCCGCGCGGATCGGTGAACCGCAACAAACTGAGACTACCGCGGGTCGGCGAGCACAGCGGTGCCGTCGCGTAAAAGCGTTTAAAGCACATGCCGTTGCCGGCATGGCATCGAGGTGCGGGGTGATGATGTCCGAGTTGCCGTTGAAGCCGACATCGCCCCGTCCCCAGTCATCGCTCATGGGCAAGATGACATTGGGCGGCGGTTCGGCAGCGACGGTGGTGGAGAAGGCGAAAAAGAGGGGAGAAGGCGAAAAAGCGGGGAGAAAGGTGGCGAATCGCCTGAGCGGAAATCCAACCTATCGCATCTCGAAGCGACAAGCCTGTTTAACCACGAGCTTGAGCAAGCGCACCGTCTTAGGCTCAGACCTACTTGACGATTTTCAAATCCGGACGCTGCTTGCGTAGCGTGTTCACCGCGCTGTCCGACACCTTGGTGTTCCACAAATACAGCTTGGTCAGTTTCGGGAACTTATCGAGGCCCTTGAGCGTCGCGTCGGTCACTTTCGTGCTGTGCAAGTTGAGGTAGTCGAGTCGTGGAAGTTCGGGGAGCTTGTCGAAGTTGGCGTCATCGAACGCACTGCGTTCGAGATGGAGAATGACCAGGTTCTCTAACTGGCCGAGTAGTTTTTCGGCGGGGGGCGTCCACTTCACGCGGGTGAAATCGGCCCAGTAAATCTTGTCGGAGAAACGGGCGAGCGCTCGGGTTTGTTCGACCTCGAACTCGCGCGCGAACGAGGCGACCAGGCGCAATCCCCCACCCTGCCAGTTGAGCGGTTCGATGAACACGCCGACCTTGCGCAGGCTGTCGTAGGCCTGCTTCTCCTCGTCGGAAAGCGCAGCGGTGAAGATGGTGTAATGATTGTCGCCACCACGGTCTAATTTGCTTTTCGGTTTGGGCCAGGGCGCGCCGCGTTTGATCCACTCCTCGACCTTGGCAATGCGTTCGGCGGAGATGCGTGGCTTTTCAGACGGCGGCATGAGTTCGTCGTCGTCCAGCGGCAAGGTTAGGCGGATGTACAGTTCGCTTTTGGACGGGTCGCCGGCGACCACCAACGGTCCGGTTTCGCCGCCGTTCAGCGCCATCGTGCGGTTGTCGAGACGTAGCCCGCCCTTCTGCTTTTGGCCGCCGTGGCAACCGGTGCAGTGGGAGACAAACATGGACTCGATGTGATCCTTAAAAAATTTTGCGTCTTCCTCGGAGACCTTGTTGATGTCGACCCCGAGATCAGCGTGCATCTCGGCTATCTCGGACATCGCCATGTCGCTCATCATCATATCGTCATCGCCGCCGAGAACGTCCTCGAACCACATCGCGCCGCCTTCGACCCATTGGGTCAGGGCGATTTTCTCGGCCACGTTGAGTTCGCCACCGCCTTTCGGCATGTGGCCTTTGGCCCTCTTATCGCGGTTGATCCGGTCGATGAGGGTGCTCTGGTCGGCATGGCCGAGAACCAGCGCCGGCCCGGACTTGCCGCCTTTGAGCAAGGATTCAATGGAGTCGACCGCGAGTCGGCCTTTTGGTTTGTCACCGTCACTGTGGCACTCGAAGCAATGTCTTTCGAGCACCTCGTAGGCCTGCTTAAACGCGAGTTTTTGCTCCGGTGAATCAGCGAGCGAAAGCCCACCGATTCCGGCAAATAGGACCCCGCATAGAAAAGAACGGAAGCCCATCATCCGAACAGATCGACCACCGGCGTTCCTGTGTCGGCGACCGTGAACGGACGCTTGCTCGGCGAGTAGACAATCTCGTTGTAGGGCAGCCCCATGGCGTAGGCGATGGTGGCGTTGAAGTCGGGCACACTGACTTTGTTTTCGGCCACGGCATGACCGCGTTCGTCACTCTTGCCGTAGACTTGACCGCCGCGGATGCCGCCGCCGGCGAGCATGGTGCTGAACACACGCGGGTGGTGGTTGCGTCCGCCTTGGGTGCTGAGTGCCGGTGAGCGACCGAATTCCGTGGCGAGCACGATCAGAGTTTCATCGAGCAAGCCGCGTAGTTCGAGGTCTTGCAACAAGGCGGCGAGCCCGCGGTCGAGTTCGGCCATTTTCTTCTCCAAGCTTTCCCAGATATTCCCGTGCATGTCCCAGCCGCCCGAACGCACTTCGACGAAGCGCACGCCGTGTTCGACCAAGCGCCGCGCGAGCAGGCAGCCTTTACCGAACTTGCTGGCGCCGTAGAGTTCGTGCATCGATTTGGGTTCGTCTTCGATCGAGAAGCCTTTCAAGTCGGCGCTGTTCATCAAACGGAGCGCGTCGGTGTAGGCGTCGGTGTAAGCCTGCACTTCCTTGAGCGCGTATTTGTCGTGGAACTCGGTGTCGAGAAAGCTGGCGAGTTCGAGGCGGCGTTCGAACTCGCGTTCGTCGACGCCCTTCGGTCGGCTGCTGTTTTTCAGACCGGACTCGGGATCACCAATGCCGAGCGCGCCAAAGCGGCTGGGCAGGAAACCGGCACCGCCGCCGACACTGTCTGCGCCGACGAACACACTGGCCGGCAAATCGGGGTTCATCGGACCCGACAGGCGGCCAATCCACGAACCCATGGTCGGATGGGTGATGCTCGCGCGCTTGGTGTAGCTGGTGTGCATGAAATAGTTGCCCGGACCGTGCGCGCCCTGAGTGGTGTTCATCGAATTGATGATCGCCGCCTTGTCCATGTGCTTGGCGGTTTTCTCGAACCAATGGCCAAGGCGCATGCCGTCCACATTGGTCGAGATGGCACGGCTGTTCATCATGACTTCGCTGTTCTCCTTCGGATCCAGCGTGTCGAGGTGGGTCATGCCACCACCCATGTAAAGATAGATGACGCTCTTGGCGGTGGCACGGTTGCACGGCACGTCGGCGAGTCCGCCTGCTTCCGGACTGAGGCTGCCATCGCCGACAATATTGGCTTGGTCGACGACAGCGACGCCCTTGCCATTTTTGCCGCAGCCGCTGACGAGGCCGGCGGCGGTGACGCCGAGCATCGAACTGGCGAGATAGGAGCAGAAGGCCCGGCGGTCTGGGGTTTCCAAATTCGTCGTTATATGTTGGAGGCGATCTTTCATAATATCATTCCACAAATCGAAAGGCTTGAGAGTTTAGTACCGCCCAGAGAATGCGCTTGGCGCCTTGCTCGCGGTTCACGACCAGTTCCTTTTCGAGCATGTCGAGTTCGCGCGAACTGGGGAGGCGACTGTAGGTGGCGAGGTAAATTTCTTCGATCATCGCACGCGGCTTGTAGGCCTCAACGAGGGACTGGCGGAGTCCGGACTGGCGGCGGTCGACCATGAAGTCGAGCAGCTTGCTGTCGTTCATCAGGGTGAGCGCCTGCGGGATGCTGGCCTCCTGTTTATCATTCTCGGTGATGATCCGGTCGGACTGGCCAAACATGTTGAGGAAGTGTCCACCGGGTGCAGGCGACGGCAGTTCGGCGGCGCGGTGCATGTCGCGGCTATATTCGAACCAAGGATCTTTCGCACGCTGGGCGGCGAGATTGTCCTCGCGTTCCTTAAGCACGAGGGCGCGCCTTTGTTGTCGATTCAAGCCCTTGAAGCGGTCCGAGTCCCGCTCGCGGACCCGTTTGGTCGTGATTGGTTGGGAACCGGACTCGTAGACCAGATTGTTGTCGCCCAAGTCGGCTTTCATGAGAGCGTCGCGGTCGTATTTCTTGCTGTCACCGCTGCTGACAATTTCTTCGAACAACTGCTCCGGGCTCATCTCCATGGTCGCTAAAGCTTGGCGGGCCATGCTGTTGTCGGCGGTGAGGAGCGACTTGTTTATGCGTTGATCGACGTTCGGCACGATCAAGCCGACAATCGAATCCCACATTTGTTCGGCCGAGAGACGGCGGATCACCGGACCAGAAAACGGGTAGCCGTCGACGGCGGCCTCGATCGGTTCGGCGTAGCATTCGCGTTGGAACAACTCGCTGCGAGTGAGAATGCGCCGGTAGGTTTTCAAGTCGAAGTTGAGGTCGACCAGCAGTTCTTCGCAATAGGCCATCACCTCGGGGGCGAAGGGCGTGGCATCGGATTTGAGGTCGTCGACCGGTTCGACCAGACCGAGTCCAAACACTTCTTTCCACAGACGGTTGGCGATGTTGCGCGCGAAGCGGGGGTTCTCGGGCGAGGTGAACCAATCGACAAACGGAGCGATCCGTTGCTGCTTGAGCGGCCCCGCGTCGGCGACGTCGCCGAAGGGTGTGTCCGGGGTGACCACGCCGTTGGGTTTGGCGTCGTCGTACGCATAGTCCTTCGGATATTTGAGGCGGCGGTCGCTCCACTGCGAACCCGAGGCGAGCGGATAGTCGATCAAGCGTTGGCGAGCGCGTTTGTTTTCCTGGCCGAACTCCCGCATGGCCCGCTTTTCTTTGCCAACCTTGTCGCGGATGATTTGACCCACGCCCTTCACCACCGGCACCTCCTTAGTATTAAGCTTGGTCACCATCGGATACGTGTAGGCGGCCATCTCGTAGTATTCCTTCTGCGTCCAGGTGTCGAAGGGATGGTCGTGGCACTGGGCGCAAACAATCGAGGTGCCGAGCAAGGTCTGGCACATGACGGCGAGGTTGTCCAAAGGCATGCCCAGATCACGGCGGTAGAAACCGACGGCAGGGTTTTCCCAGTAATAGCCTTCGGCGCTCAACATATCCTGCACCATCTCGTCGAACGGCATGTTTTCGCGGACGGCATCTTTGATCCATTGCACGTAGTAGCTGCCGCCGTAGTTTCGGTTGGAATTTTTATGGCGGATGCGCAGGAGGTCGGCCCAATAGTTGAAGGCGTGATGCACGTAGCCGTCGGTCTCGTACAGCGCATCGATCAGGGCCACCCGCTTGTCGTCGGACACATCACTGAGAAAAGCGCGGGTTTCGTCGGCCGTCGGAACGCGGCCAATGATGTTGAGATAGGATCGGCGAACGAAGGTGGCGTCATCGACCACCGGATTGAGTTTCGTACCCTCGCTGCGATGGTGTTTGGCCATCAAGGCGTCGAGTGTATCAATCGCCTCCTCGATCTTCTTCGGGGGATGACGAACTTCCGGATTTGCATTGAGGGTGCCCAACATCGGGGCCTTGGCGACGATGAAGATCTCGTCCTTGGCGGAAAGGCGGTCGAGAGCGATTTGCACCAACGTATCATTCTTGCCGACGAACTCGACGAACGAGCCACGCAGACCGCGCAGTTCGGCTTCGAATGTTTTGCCGTCGTCCGTGGTGTAGGTGCGCAGACCGACCGGCAAGGCGAGTGCGAGATTTTTGCGGATATTCTGTTGCACCCAGCCTTGATCGTTCGGCGAAAAGCGCGTCATGGCGACCCGTCTCGTTTTGTTGCCCTGCTTGAGTTCGACCACGTCGTCATTCCATCCGATGACCTCCGCGTCGAACGAGCGCCCCTTGTTGTCTTTGAACGAACGCGCGAAAGTGGGCAGCCCAAGCCAACTGCACACCAGAACGCAGAGGAGAAAAGAATGAATGAGTCGCATGTCAGAATGTACGACCTGACGGCGCAAAATTCATGCACAAAACTGGAAAAAGAAGCGTCAGAATTTGATTAACTTTATCGAAGGAATGACCAAAAATTCGATAAAGGAAACCCATCGCATGGCGAACACTAATCAATCTAAGCGTCCCGGCCTGTTGCTCGGGCTGATTTTTCTGCTGCTAGTATTGCTCAGTGCCGCAGCTTGGTATGGGCACGTTCGAACCAACGGAATCCATCTGTCGGCGACCGCGTTCATCGACAAAGCCGGTTCGCGCGACACCGTGGGCACGTTGGAATTTGACCAGTATATCGGCCATCGTGACGGTCGAGTTCTGTTCGGTTCTCGGCGGATGTCGAGAATTCCAAAATGGATCATTTATTGGACCGAACTCGACGGCTTGCCGCCGGCGGTCGCGGAGGAAGTTCGGGCTGGCACCGGACGCTGGGCACTGCCCGACGTCTCACCGATCCCGTAGTAACATTTGGATTGTACTCAGCGTTCTGCGTGCGACGAAGGATCAACCCACATGTCCGACCTCGAACCAAAACCAACACCCGATCCGAACGAGGAGAAACCGCTCACGGTTGCCCAAATCTCCAGCGAAATCCAACGCAACCTCGAACGCACCTTCGGACGCGTGTTCGTGATCGGCGAAGTCTCCCAACCGAACTACCACAGTGGCGGCAGCGTGTATTTCAACTTGAAAGACCGCAGCGCCACCATCGCCGCCGTCATCTTCAAAGTGGCCGACAAGAAGCTGCCCTTCAAACTCGAACACGGCCAACAGGTGCGCGTTCGGGGCTGGCTCACCACCTACCCCGCACGCGGCCACTATCAGATCAAAGTCGACCAGATCGAACCCGCCGGTGCCGGTAATCTTCACCAGCAAATGGAACGACTGCGTCGGCAATTGCGCGACGAAGGACTGTTCGATCCGGCACGCAAAAAACCGCTGCCGCAGTTGCCGCGCAAAGTCGGCGTCGTCACCTCCCGCGACGGCGCAGCGGTGCACGATTTTATCAGCGTGATCAAACGCCGCTTCCCCAACATTCACCTGCTCATTGTTCCGGTGACCGTCGAAGGACCGAACGCGGCGCGCGAGATTGCCAACGCGGTCCGCCTACTCAACCGAGGTTCGACCATTGACGTCATCGTGGTCACGCGCGGTGGTGGCAGCTTTGAATCACTCTTTCCATTCAGCATGGAACCAGTCGTTCGCGCCATCGCCGAATCACGCATCCCAGTGATCTCTGCGGTCGGCCATCAAACCGACCAGCCGCTGTGCGAACTCGCAGCCGACCGCGTCGCCGCCACGCCGTCGATGGCCGCCGAAGTAATCGTCGGCCGCAAAGACGAACTGGAAGCAGCGCTCGAAGGCCGACGCAAAGACCTGGTCCGGGTATTACGCCGTAGCTTTCTCGAACGAAAGAACGACTTTGATCGACTCCGCCTCCATCCCGTGTTCCGCGAACCCGGCCACCTCGTAAGGCGTCACCGCAACGTGCTTGAGAGCCATCGTGCGATCTTGCGCAGCACGCTCCAAGACCAGGCAGCCCAAACCCGCCTCGCCTTACGTGACCAACAGCACGCCCTCGCGCGGCTCAGCACCGGTGCGGTGCATCAAGCCCGCCAACGACTCGACGAGACCACCACCCGTCATCTGCACAGTCTGCAAAACGATCTATCGGAACGCCGCGCCCAGCTCGAACGCCTGCAAGCGCAGCTGCGCGCGCTCAGCCCCTTCGCCGTTCTCGAACGCGGCTTCAGCATTACACGTCGACCGGATGGGACGGTGGTTCGGGCCGCGTCCGAACTAAAGAAAGGCGAGACGATCGTCACCAAGCTCGCAGAAGGCGAGGTGGTGAGTTCGGTGGAGGACGTTCGGAAAGAGTCCTCCCGGTGATTCTCTCGAACGTCGCCTGGCCCGCCATCTCCAACTTCGATCGTCCATTCCTCCTATGGAGTCTTCGTTCCTCGCGGAATGCAATTCCGCGCCACGAACACGGTTTGAAAATCGATGTCTCGCACTATAAATGCAGTTTTTGTGGAGAAACTATACCGCAAGTGACGTTCAGGCACGTCCCGTCTCGACACAAAATCGGGTACACTCTGATAATTCAAAATAATCCGAACTCCGTCGACTCAAGGCCAACCAAATAGTCGCGGACTCTCGACGCGGTTGAGACATCCTCGACAACCACCAACCTCGACGTTCTTCCTCTGGGCTGCGTTGGTTAGGTTCGCCGAACTCACGAAGACTGCGCGGCCATCGATCAGCACCACCTTGGCGTGCATGGAAGCGCGCTGCTGCCATTCCAGTCTGAGTGACTTGATGAAGTAGAACAACTTCAGCAGACGCTGACCCGGCCACTGCTTGGTAACGAAATCGTTGCGGTAGCGGACGATGAGCTAGATCGAACTCGTGGCGTCTTGAAATTTACGCGGAACATCAAGATAGAAGGTGGCATCGAACGCGGGGTCCGCATCCAGCTTCGCCCCGAGATCAGCGAAAAGCTCTCGTCCATTGTAGAAGGCGTAGGTGGCGATCATGATTTCGCGTTCGGCCTATACTTGGTTGAGACAGTGGTACGGTCAAAGCCCTGAGAGAGGCAGCCGAGAGAACACCTCCAACGTCGCGTGGATTTCAGCGAGGCGGAATGAAATTTTAGGCATTGATTTGTAGGCAATGTCCATAGCCGATGCATCCCCTGAGCATTTTGAGGTGATGAGCCGTGCCCCCGACCGACTGCTGCATCGTTCGACCGTACTCAACCTCAGCGGCGAGAGCTACCGCCTGCGCGACAAACGCAAGACCGGCCTAGCCTTGCCATCGCCCGCCGAACTCGCCAAGACAGCCGCATCGGTCGAAACAGAAGCCGACCGGGCTGCAGAGTCCCCCGCCAATGAATAGGCCGTCCGACTGAAAGGCCGGGCGGGAGCGCGTCCTCCATCAACCATATTTGAAGTTCCGCTCCCTCCATTTTTTCTCCCTCCCGCCATCGGCTCGCCCGCCAGACTCCGTTCATAGGTGCCCCTTAACAGGGCCTTTTGGAAGTCCATGCGACAAAAAACTGCGACCGCTTGCGGTCGACCACCGAGAATCCGACCTCAACCTACCGTCTCC
>ENA-ORXR01000546-ORXR01000546.1-marine-metagenome-genome-assembly--contig:-NODE-546-length-49958-cov-6.024839_pt1 | contig 49958 bp, 26 predicted proteins | sample MGYA00237866_ERZ511479 | MGnify/ENA metagenome assembly ERZ511479
ATATTAGTCGTACCAATATCAGCACATACAGGTAAACCGCCCGCATTTGCATTTACTGCGCTAAATTCATTCGGTTGAACCGTTCCTGTATAAATTAAATTAAATACACCTTTCGATTCTACTTCCGTACCGCAGTAGTTCTGCGCTTTTACATTATACAAAACAGCGTCGCTATTACCGGTTGGACAGGCGGTAAAATCTACATCAAATCTGAATTTAAGTACACTTGGTGAATTATTATTATTATTAGCAAATAATGGATCTGTAAATCCAACTTGATCAGCTCCTGGAAAACCACAAGCCGTTGCTAAATTTACGTCCGAACTAATATCAATTGTTACAGAATCGGTTCCGGTAACGGTTACTGTTGGAGCTGCTACATATATATTAGAAGGGAAAGCTATTTCCGCACTATTTGCTACATAAACAGCATTCGGTGGTAATTTAATACCTGCCAAAATATTCGTCAAGTTTGGATTCTTTACATTTCGAACTTCAACCTCTAAAGTTTGAATATCACATAAATTAGCAATATCCTTGTTCCCATCTATTGGGCCACTCATCATACCCGGTGCTATACTGTTGAACGTTATAAAGGCACTATCAATCGTATTGCTCGGATATTCGGGCTGTTGTGTCAAAGGATAATTACATCCAAAGTTCGATATAATCTTCAAGCTATCACCACAGCTTGTAGTGTTGAAATAAACTCTTACAATTCGTCTGCCACCAGCTGAAAGACCACCTAACTCTGCGTACAAATTATTCCCTCCGTAAAAACTCGTATCACTCACATCTATTGGATCAGCTGGAGTTTCATCTGGAGCGTCTTCTATATTAACCACGGTTACATTTGGATTACTCTCCGCTGCTATGAATACATTACTCGCTGCGTAAATTGTGTTGTTACTTACCAAAACATCCATATAACTATCAGAACAAGCTCCTCCATTATTTACACTTACAGAACCTCCTAAAGGTGCTAGTGTAATCTGAGGGTCTGCTTCAGTAATATTAAATGTATCAATTAAAATAACTGGATCGCCATTTTCACTGCGTGCATAATAAGTTACCGGTACTTTATAACTTTGTGTAATATTATTGTCCGTTCCTACATTACTGATAGGGTAACATACGCTCCAAACGGTTTGACCACCATTCGTATCATTAATACGTGGGAAATCCATATAGCTCGTTCCACTATTTGCCATATTATTTGTAAATACTATGCGACCTGTTGTGGCACTATTTACAATGCTATTAGTAGGACCGCCCGCAGTACCGCCAAAGGTTGGTGCCGCAGTCAAATTATACTCTGCTGGCATATCCACCACTATACTATCCATCTTAAATGGAACACGAACCTCACCCGGGAAGTAATCACCTACTGAAGTTTTGAAATCTATATTATTACATACCGTTAGATTACAGGCTGCCTGATAAGTAGCTCCGCCGCCGTTCACCGCTAACTCGCTAGTTACGGCTGTGGCAATTGATTGACCAATATTACACGCACCAATACGAGTACCCGCTGGAATTGAATTTACGTTATTACCCGTTCTTAAAACACCTCCTCGCTCTCGCAGGCTAGCGACATTTTGATGATCATAATCAGGATTCACGCGCCATTTGGTATCTATTTCATATACGTATTTGCTGTAGCCTGGCTCAAAATTGATACCAGCATTACTTAATATTCTACCGAAATACATATAATACATCTCGGATAACCTATTTTTAGCCGTGTTCTCCATCATAGTATACATGGTGCTATTAAGAACACGAACTCTTAAATCTTCATAAGGACAAGCTGAAACATCTATAGCCCATGAGTTAGTAAAACACCACCAATCTCCTAAACCTGTACCAGCCACACTATTATTATCCGGTGCAGCAGCATAACTAGAACTATTTGTTGTATTCGTGTAATAAATAGGAGGATCATTGGGTCCTCTATTTTTGGTAACTCCAAAACCACTTCCTAAAGTGTACCAGTCTGAAAATTCAATCGGTAAATCATGTAACAAAGTATTGGTTGTAGTATCATACACTCGCAAACGACTTATCGTTGGTACAAATTCGTAAGCTGGCTCAACTACCTCATACATTGTTTTATTCGGATCTTTATTGTAAGAGAAAGAGAAATAAGACAACAAATCTCTTGTTGGCACTACCCCTCCGATTGGTTCCATTGCTGGGTAGTCTCCACTCAGTTGAGTTGTTCTTAAAAATGTAATTGTATCACCTTCATAAAATTTAGATGCCCCCGCTCCTGTAGGTGCCGCAGGTGTTGTTTCTTCTTCATCAGTAAAACCAGTTATGGAATATCGGTAAATAGAATCTGTAACCCGATAACATGGCTTCACCCCACAACCTTCCACTATCTGGTAGGCAAAAGCTTTATTACACGCTAAGTCTAACACACACGGTGGCGTATTACTAGGCGCTGGACAAACTGAATTGTTTATCTGATATAATATTTGCCACCCGTCAGAATTCGTTTGACTTTGGAAACTATCACAACTGATATGTGATACCCAGTAGGATAAGTCATCTGCTACATTATCTGTAAGGGCTGCTACCTGTGCCATAGTTAAAGTATATTCTAAAGCACTATCTACGTCAGTCGTATTATTATAACCAGTAGTATCCAAACTACCAGCACCAATTTGAGTAAACGAGCTCAAGGGAATGGTTGTACCCATGAACACAATTGGCTCTTTAATCGTCATAGTTTTACTATAATTAATCCGTAATACAGTTGACGCTGCTGCACTATTTACATTGACACCTTGATAATTAAAAGTAAAATCTGCTTGGCGAGTCTCAATATCGCTGCCACTCATAGTACCATAATTTGGCAAAGGGGTAATCTGCTCGATAGGAGCCGTTTGCTCAAAACCAAATTTGTAAAGCGATGTTGAAGTGCTTCCATTTAAAGTTCTACAAAAATCTGTAAAAGTACCTACGGCTGTTATATCATAGTATAGATCCTGTCCACAGGAAGCATCACAATCTAGAGTATAAGTAAAAGAGACATTGATAGAATCACCAGGCGCTAAATCATCAAAATAACCATCACCATCCAAATCCTGAATTCCACCGGGACCGTCAAAATCTACTGTATTGACATCTTTTAAATTCCAAGAAAATGATTTCACATTACCAGGCGTAGTGGGCGTTCCTACCACTGAAGTACCAGCTAATAATAAATTATCAATAAACAATTTACCTGTTAGATTCACTCCTAATTCTACATCATAAGCAACACTTTGCTCTGGTATAGCAGGATTGCCTATACCAGTATTTCTAAAAACGAAACTCGCGTTTTTATCTGGACAACCATCCCAGGGTTCTATGTTACTTTCTAAACCTCCGATAATTGGAGTACCTGCATTAATTCTGTACTCACGGGTTAAGGTATCAACCGAAGTGTTACAAGTAGCTCCACCTCCAATACATTCATAAGTAATCCATTGATATTGAAACATATCTTCAATACAGGACTCTGGCATACGTAAATAAGATGCATTAATTTGCAAACGATCCCCAGGGTTAAACTCTCCATCTTCACGATCTAAATAAATCCCTTCAATATCAAAAGAGTACATTCTATATCCATTCCCTAAATTCATTGATTGACCATTTGGATATTGATCAAACTTTTGGCTAAAAGCTTGAAGTGGTGTATTGGAAGTAGCTGAATTTCTTCTTCTTAAATAGATATGATCTCTTGGGTCGTTACCTGAAATGTAATTCGTTAAAGAATCATGCACTATCTGGTGATAGGTCAATTTAGTAATTTTACCAAAACCAGTATTCGTTACATATTGCGCGTAATTATTAGTTTGATTAAAACCTTTAATAATTGAGTTTTGTGAGGTCGATGCTGGCACGAAAGTAATTTCTGCTTGTCCAGTATTCATTTGTGCACTTTCCCAACTTTCAGTAGGTGTATTAAAAGCGGCAGGGTATGTTGCGCTAAGATTTAATGTGGGCAACGGATTAATTCCAGTTACTTCACAAGATGAATTCAAAACAAACCATGCACGAGTTGTTTGTCCAAAACTCGGTACTGGCACATCCATGGTGAGCACATTGCCCGTAAAGGATACTTCAGTAGCACCGCCTGGGTCAGAATCTACCGTACCAGATTGATACGCAATTTCTCCATTACCAGGTAAGGTAATTGTAATTTGCGCATCCGGGACGGGTGCAGCACCCACGATACAAGAAGGACCATTTTTGTTCGTTAATTCCACCCAAATAGTATCGGCCGCACAAGCACTTAGTATGGATGGTGTAATGACTTTCGCTTGTCCACTTGGAGACAATTGAGCATAAACCTTACTCGGCATAGCGAAATTCCCTGCTAAAAGCAGTAATAGTAGATATTTTTTCATGTTATTTACTTTTGTTGTTTAATAAGTACATTAATAGTAGTAAAGGAAGGTATTCGATTCTATGTTGGCAAATACCCCTACATCTTAACATAGTTTTTCACAGTACTAATTTCGCAAATATTATGCCAAATTTATATATTTAAATAATTTAATGTATTGAACGCAAAAAAAAGGGCGTCACACCGCGGTGTAACGCCCTAGATATTAAAAAAGACTACTCTACTTCTTTTGAACTTTTATCAAGTATTCAAGCTTGGTGGCTTGGTTGATAACTTTTAAATAATATGTCCCAGTAGCTAAACTCTCAAGATTGGAAACAAGGAATTCATTATTTCCTTTTTCAACTTGATAAGTTGTACTATTCACCGTTCTTCCTGTAACGTCAGTAAGCTGTGCTACAATTATTGCATCACGTTTTACATTCATTGCTACTGTAAACTTGTTCTCAAACAAGTTTGGATAAACTGCTACCTCATCAAATGAAATCATTGGTGTAGAAACAATATTTGAAATTGTTTCTTTACCGTCTATATCAGTCAATTTGATTCGGTAATACAACACATTGGCATCAACACTTTCAATATTATCATCGAAGCTGTATTCTACTTTGGCATTAGTTGTTCCTCCTGCATTCAACTCTCCAACTGCTTGGAAGTTAACTGCATCAATACTGCGCTCTATAACAAAGCGATCTGTATTCAACTCTGATAAAGTATGCCAATACACTTTACTACTGTTTCTTGACTCAATCCTTGCTTTTGTAGCAGTTAAACCATCCACAGGCAGCGGAGTAAAGCTTGTTATACCCGCATCAATGTTCGGCGTATGCTCACCTGCATTCACTGTAAATGTTCCCGTACTACCTGTTGCATCTGCATCACTATCATCAGAACCGTTACCAGCTCCACTTGTTGTGAATGCTCCGCCATTAGGATCAGTAAATTGAATTGAATAATCTCCCGGAGGTACATTATCAAATCGATAAGCTCCACTTCCATCCGTGAACGTAGTAGCTACTACATTACCTAAGGCATCTTTCAATTCAACTTTCACACCTGGGATAGCTACTTCATCTGGATCTTGAATACCATCCATATCAGCATCAAACCATACATAGTCTCCTACGCTTCCTGGTGTGTTCGGTACTAGTCCAGCATCAACTGTTGTATTGATATCACCAGCTGCTAAAATAACTCCAGCGGTTCTACCTGTAACAGGGTCTGCATCACTATCTGCTGCATCATCAGATCCAGCATCTTGATCTGTAAATCCATAACCACTTGGTAGATTAGAGAATTCTACTTCATAGGTACCTGGGTCTAAATTCGGGAAATAATAGTTACCATCACCATCAGTTATTGCTGAGGCTACTGGGTCATCATCATCTCCATTACCTGGTATTCCGTCAGGACCAAATCCAGGACGATACAACTTCACTAACACACCCGGTACACCTGGCTCACCAGGATCTTGAATACCATCCTTATCCGTATCAACAAATACTTTATCTCCCAAAGCAGCTTGCGTTGTAAAGATTCCACCATCAATATCAGTAACGTTTGTGTTACCTGTAAGTGATATCGGATTAGACAAACCAGTCAATGGATCGAAGTCACTATTGGTTGCATCATCACTACCCGTATTTGGCGATAAAGATGAACCAGGTAATGGAACAACTTGTACGCTGTAAGTACCATTTGGTAAATTGTCGAATAAGTACATGCCGTTTTCATCTGTCTGTACACTAGCAACAATGTTACCAAGTGAATCTAACAAATTAACCGTAACACCCGGTAAAGGTGCTTCACCTGGATCTTGTACACCGTCCATATCAGTATCTAACCAAATGTAGTTCCCAATACTATTGGTCGCCGTTGGGTTATAAATACCTGCGTCAACAGTAGAATTGTCTTCTCCTGGACCTAATGGAATGATTGGACTCAATCCTGTAATAGGATCTGCGTCACTATCCAATGCATCATCGCTACCTTGATTATCCTTACCTGTTTGTAAAGTATAACCTGCCGGGAATGTATTTATATCAAATCCTACTTGATAGTTTCCGGCTGGTAAATCTGTAAACTGATAATTACCCTGACCATCTGTTACCGTAGAATCAACCGGTGTGGTTGCTTCTGCTCCAGAAATGATTCCATCGCCATCTGTATCTTCATATAAGTATACAGTTACGTTTGGAACACCTTGCTCCAATGGATCTTGCAAACCATCATTATTTGCATCTACAAATACCTTGTCTCCTATACTACCCAAACCGTTTCCAGTAAATGGTTGCACACCAGCGTCAATATCTGTTTTGTCTTCACCTGGGCCTAATGTGATAGGACCAGTAGTACCGGTAGCAGGATTCACATCGCTATCCATTGTAGAATCTGCTCCTTGACCCTGAGGACTAAAGCTATAGTCTGGAGGCAAATTAGAGAATGCTACAGAATAAGTACCTGCTGGTAAATCTGTAAACAGGTAATTACCGTCAGGATCAGTTTGTACTACATAAGGTTCACCCGTTGCTGGATTCAATACAGGATTACCCATACCATCTAACAAACTAACAGTTACACCTCCTAATCCTTGTTCATTCGGATCTTGTATTCCATCACCATCAAGGTCTAAGAATACTTTGTCTCCCAAACTACCCAAGTTAGGTGTCGAATTAAAGATGCCTAAATCAGCACCAGGGTAATCTTGATTATCTAAGAGATTATAAACCTGAGAAGTTTGTGTTCCTCCTACATTAGAAAAGTCACTATCCGCATAGTCGTCTGTTCCTTGGTCGCTTGGACTCACCGAATAACCACTAGGTGGTGTTGCCGTTACGAAATACGCGCCTGAATCTAAACCTGTAAATAGGTAGTTTCCATTTGCGTTGGTAATCGCTGTATCTAAGGCTACATCATCGGGAGTTCCTGCTATCCCGTCTGGACCCGCATCCCACAAAATCATTTCAACACCTGGTACACCAGGCTCATTTGGATCCTGGATACCATCCTGATTCAAATCATTGAATACTTTATCACCTAAACTTGACTTAGGATCATCAATTAATCCAGCGTCTATTCCAGTAATCATAGTACCAGGAGCTGATATTACAATAGGACCCGTTGTTCCGGTATTAGGATTTGCATCACTATTACCCGAAGCATTCGGAGTGGTTCCTGTGCTACTAGTAAGTGTCGTTCCAGGTAAAGGATCAAACCCTACAGAGTAGGTACCATTCGGTAAATCATTAAATAAATAATTACCATTGGCATCTGTTGTTGTAACAGCTACTACATTTCCGGCACTATCATATAAAGTAACCGTTACGCCAGACACTCCCATTTCTGTAGAATCTTGCATACCGTCACCATCTGTATCATACCATACTTGATCTCCGATACTACTAAGAGCTGGAGGTGTGGTAGGAATAATACCCGCGTCTACATCTCTTTCATCTTCTCCACGAGCAATGTTAATTGGACCAGTTTGACCAGTCAAAGTATTGACATCACTATTCGTACTATCGTTATCATCTGTACCTGTACTTGACGTAAATGTATAGTTTGGAGGAGGTGTAAATCCTACCGTATAATCACCTGGTACTGGAATATCAAATAAGTACATTCCGTATGCATCAGTAACCGTAGTTCCTACAACGTTTCCAAGAGAATCATATAGTGTAACCGTAACACCGGCAACGCCTGGTTCTGTTGGATCCTGTACTCCATCTCCGTTTTCATCAAGCCATACAAAATCACCTAATGTTTGTTTACAACATTCGATTGATTTTGGAACGTAACTTGTACCACGCACCGTCTGACCTAAACTTGAACAACTCAAACTTTTGGCAGCACAATCTACAAGGGTTTCGCTATAGAAAGTTATAGAATGTGCTAACTCAGCACAAGGGGTTGTTCCTTGTGTACATACGTTATCAACTTTTGGAGTTAAATCATAAGTCATTACTAACAATAAACTATCACCAGCAGCAATTGCCGCAGGAACTGTAAAATTCAATACAGTTCTACCCTCAGCGTTTGTTGTGATTACAGGAGCCGACCACGGAGCGGCTGCTGCATAATTAGCTACATCAAACAGTGCCGTATCATTCGCAATTATAATTTCCATTGTACTTCCAATTCCGGTAGTTGAAGGGCCCGTTTCATTTTTAACCCACATGCTATCTGTTACTGAATTGGCAACACCTTTATCAGCACATACTTGTAATGGACTACCATTGGCACTCTCACATGAGAATGTATTGGGTACCGTAGTTCCTACATAGATTAAATTAAATACTCCGCTTGAAGTCACAGTAGTTCCACAATAATTGTCTGCACTTACGTTATAGACAACAGGATCAAAAGAACCAGTTGGACAAGCTGTAAAGTCAATATCAAACCTAACTTTTACAGCATTAGCCGAAGAAGAATTTCCTAAGTTAGCTCCTGAATTAAAGGTACTTTCATCAGCACCATTTAGACCACACGATGTGGCTAAATCTAAATCAGCACTAACATCCACTGTAATAGAATCTGTTCCGGTAATTGTTACACCCGTTGCGGCAACATAGGTATTGCTTGGGTAAGCAATTTCCGCACTGTTTGCAACATAGACTGCATTAGCTGGTAGCTTAACGCCCGCTAAAATATTAGTCAAATTAGGATTCTTCACATTACGCAGTTCAATCTCTAAGGTTTGAACTGTACATAAATCAACAATATCCTTATTCCCATCAATTGGTCCACTCATAATTCCTGGAGTTACACTATTGAAATTGATAAATGCACTATCAATCGTATTGGATGCAATTGAATCGTACTCGGGCTGTTGTGTCAATGGATAATTACACCCGAAGTTTGAAATAATTTTCAAGCTATCAGCACAACTCGATGTGTTGAAAGTTACGCGAACAACACGTCTGCCACCGGCAGCCATACCGCCTAACTCAGTATATAAATTATTCATTCCATACGTGCTTGTGTCCGCGCTAGTAATTGGATCCACTGGCGTTTCGCCAGGTGCGTCCTCTACACTTACCACTGTTACATTTGGATTACTTTCCGCAGCAAGGAAAACATTCGAAGCAGCATAAATTGTATTGTTAGATACTAACACGTCCATATAAGAATTAGCACAAGCTCCGCCGTCATTTATCTGTACTGCACCTCCTAGTGGGGCAATGGTAATGGCAGGATTAGCCTCTGTTATATTAAATGTATCTACAAGAGTAACTGGCATACCAAACTCATCACGAGCGTAATAAGTAACTGGTACTTTGTAACTCTGAATAATGTTATTATCTGTACCAACGTTACTAATCGGGTAACATACAGACCAAACGGTAGAACCGCCATCGCTATCATTCATACGAGGAAAGTCCATATAAGTTGTTCCACTATTTGCCATGTTGTTGGTAAAGACTATACGTCCAGTATTGGCACTAGCCACAATTGAGTTTGTAGGACCTGTAGCCGAACCTCCAAAAGTAGGTGCAGCCGTTAAACTATACTCTGTTGGCAAGTCCACAATGATACTATCCATCTTAAATGGTACACGCACCTCATTAGGAAAGAAGTCACTAGCTGCAGTCTCAAAATCTATATTATTACAAACCGTAAGATTACAAGCTGCTTGGTAGGTTGCACCACCTCCGCTTACAGCTAACTCAGCTGATACTGTAGTGGCAACAGCAACACCTGATGCACCTCCACAACTACTCATATAAGTACCGGCAGGAGCAGGAGAAGTTCCATTTCCTATTCTTATCATTCCGCCTCTTTCTTTGAATCCAGCAACGCTCTGATGATCGTAATCAGGATTCACTCGCCACTTCGTATCAATTTCGAATACATACTTTGAATAGCCAGGCGCAAAAGAAATTCCTGCATTACTTAAAGCGCGTCCGAAATAGAGATAATACACTTCAGAAACTCGGTCGTTGGCATCGTTGTGCATCAACCAATTTGAAATAGTACCCGGAGCACGAGCTCGTAAATCTGCATAAGGACAATACGAATTATCCAAAGTCCAAGAATTTAAGAAGCACCAATAGTCTCCTAAGCCTTTACCTGCCACACTATTGTTATCGGGTGCTGCTTGATAAGAAGGTACACTTGTCGCATTTGTATAATATATAATGGGCACTTGCGGTCCTCTGTTTTGCGTACTAGTAAAACCACCAGCATTGCGAAAATCATCATAACCTAAGGGTATATCATGAAGTACTGTATTTGTAGTTGTATCAATCACTCTCAAGCGACTCACGTTTGGTATAAACGAATAAGGCGCTTCAAGCAAATCATACAAGGAAACCTGAGGATCTTTATTGTAACTAAAAGAAAAGTAAGAATAAAAATCTCTTGTCGCTGAAACCGCTCCAATATCTTCCATTACAGGATAGTCAGCTGTTAATTGTAATGTTCTTAAAAATGACATCGTATCACCTTCATAGAACTTAGAAGTTCCGGCTGCTGATGGCGTTACACTTGTCGTTTCTTCTTCATTCGTATAGCCAGTTAAGTTCGTGCGATAAATACTATCATTAAGTACATAACAAGGTTTACCTGGGATACAACCACTAGGAACTACGCGATAGGCAAATGCTTTATTACAAGTTAGGTCCAAGGCACAGGGGGGAGAATTACTTGGCGCCGGACAAGGCGTAGTATTTAATTGATACAATATTTGCCAGCTGTCTGTATTATTTTGATTTTGAAAACTATCACAAGCTATATAAGAAGAATAATAAGATAAATCATCAGCTACATTGTCTAATAAAGCAGTTACTTGCGCTGCTGTCAAAGTATATTCTAGTGCGCTATCAACATCTGTTGCGCCGTTATAACCTACAGTATCCAAACTACCCGTACCGATTTGAGTAAATGATGCTAATGGAATCGTAGTACCCAAAAAGACAATGGGCTCTTTGATCGTCATATTTTTACTGTAGTTAATACGCAACTTGGCAATCGCAGTTGGACTAGTAACATTAATTCCTTGAAAATTAAACGTAAAATCAGCTTTTTGTGTGGCAATGCTTCCACTGCTCATAGTGCCATAATTTGGCAAGGGTGTTACCTGAGAAACTGGAGCAGTTTGTTTGAATCCAAATTCATATAGGCTCGTCGATGATTTACCATTTAATTTTCTACAAAAATCTGTGAATGTACTCGCGGCCGTTATATTATAATATAAATCACTACCACAATGTTTATCACAATCTACAGTGTAGGTAAAAACAACTTGAACAGAATCGCCGGGCGCTAAATCATCAAAAAATCCATCACCATCTAAATCTTGAATTCCTCCAGGACCATCAAAGTCAACTGTGTTTTGATCTTTTAAATTCCAAGTTATACTTTTTACATCACCGGGCGTACTAGGAGCTGTTACCACCACTGTCGAACCACCTAATGTCAAATTGTCAATAAATAATTTACCTGAAAGGTTTAAACTTAAATTTACATCAAAGGCTACGCTCACATTTGAATCTGCTGCATTAGGAACACCTGTATTTCGAAATGTAAAACTTCCGTTCTTATTAGCACATCCATCCCAAGGTTCGATGCTACTGTTTAATCCACCAATAATTGGAATACCAGCGTTTACTCGATACACTCTCGTAAGCGTATCAACCCCTACATTACAAGTGGCTCCACTACCTACACATTCGTAGGTGAACCATTTTTTTTGCAACATTTCATCAATACAGGTTGTTGGGAATCTAAAGTATCCCGAATACATTTGAAGTCGGTCCCCAGGATTAAATTCTCCATCTTCTCTATCCAAAAATTCTCCTTCCAAAGCAATTGAATATTCTCGATACCCATTGCCTAAATTAGTCATTTGAGCATCAGGATATTGGTCATATTTTAGACTAAAAGGAGCCAAGGGAGCAACCCCTCCAGCCGTAGTGCTAAATCGTCTTACCCAAATATGGTCCTTAGGATTTCCACCGAGATACGGTACTAATGAATCATGAACAATTTGATGATATATTAATTTTGTAATTTTTCCAAAACCGGTGTTCTTTACATAATCAACCGCAGAGGTCGTTTGTCCGAAAGCTCGGCTTAAGGTGTTGTTTGTTCCTCGAGTATAAGTAATTTGTGCTTGCCCAGTATTCATTTGAGAACTTTCCCACGTTTCTGGAGCCGTATTAAAAGCCGGAGGGTATGTTGCACTTAAACTCAAACTAGGTAAGGAAACCCCCGTTACTGCACACGTTGAATTTAGCACGAACCACGATCTCGTTGTGGTTCCAAAACTAGGCACTGGAATATCCATAGTCAGTACATTACCGATATAGGATACTTCCGTGGCACCGCCCCCATCTACAGTCCCTGACTGATACGTAATTTCACCATTACCGGGTATGGTAATCGCTACTTGCGCATCAGCAACAGTTGCAGAACCCGCGACACAAGTCGGGCCATTTTTGTTAGTTAATTCCACCCATATTGTGTCGGCCGCACAGGCACTCAGTATGGATGGCGTAATGACTTTCGTTTGTCCACTTGGAGACAATTGCGCATGCACTTTATCGGGTAATGCGCACATTCCTGCAAAGAGCAGAAGTAGTAGATGTTTTCTCATAATTTATTTTTTATTAGCACCATTTTCATAAAATATTGTAAATGAGTTAGTTATGGCACAGAAACCATTAGGTACAAACATTATGCCAAAATAATATATGATATATATATATAATAAAAAAGGCTGCTCAATAGAGCAGCCTTAAAGGATTTTAGTTATTAAAATTAGTATTTAGTTACCTTTCTTTGGAAACGTAATTTAGTGAATTTATCAACGATACTAATCTGATAAACACCAGGTGCCAAACTTGATAGGCCATCTAATACAAATCGATTTTTACCATCTTCAACTAATTTTTTATACTTCGACACAATGCTTCCGTTTGCACTGATTATTGAAATATCAATAGCAGATTCTCCAACAGATTTGTACTCGATCGTAAGCTCATTATCAAATGGTACTGGGTAAACAGCTACCTCTAAAGAGCTTAATTTAGGTGCCACCGTTACTACATTTGAGTAGGTAAACTGACCATCATTGTCCAAAGCTTTAATACGATAGTAAATTATCGGCTGCTTCATTAATTCAGCAACTTCATCATACAACCTATAGCTTGTTTCACCACTTGTGTTACCCGCTGCTTGCTTCTCACCTATTTTCTCAAATACTTGTCCGTCTATGCTTCTTTCAATATTAAATTTAGCAACATTCACTTCCTCAAGAGTAGTCCACTTAACCGTAGACTTACTTCCTTCTAAGGTAGCATCTGCTATTAAAGAAGAAATTGGAGTAACGAATTGAACTATCAAACCAGCATCTAATGTTGGATTATACGTTCCACCCGGAATGTTATATACTTCTGTAGTACCAGCTGTTGGTAAACCATTCGCTCCGAAAGTAATAACGTCAATATCACTATCCTCAGCATCATTACCTACATTCTGTGTAGTAAAACCAGTTTTAGGTGGCAAATTAGAGAACTGCGTTTTATAAGGTCCCTCCGGTAAATTCGGGAAGGTATAGAAACCATTCTGATCTGTAACGGCAGTTTGTAATACATTGTCGTTTTCGTCTAGTAATGTAACAATTACACCCGGCACACCAACTTCCCCAGCATCTTGAATACCATCGTTATTGGCATCCATCCATACGTAGTTACCTAAACCAGCCATTAGAGGTGTATGAACACCTGCATCAATCGTTGGATTGTATTCACCAGCAGCTAATGTAATTGGAGCAGTTAAGCCCGTAGTTACGTCAACATCACTATCTGTAGAATCATTCATACCGCCATCTTGACTTGTAAACGTTGAACCAGAAGGAATTCCGCTAAACCCTACTACATACGTACCAGGATCTAAGTTTACGAAGGAATATCCACCCGAAGCATTTGTTATCGCTGTAGATATTGGTGTTACACCATCAGCAGCATATAGAGTAACGGTTACTCCTGGTATACCTGGCTCGTTAGGATCTTGAATACCATCATTGTTCAAGTCGTTCCATACGTAGTTTCCTAAACCAGCTTGATCTGTAAAGATACCAGCATCTAAATCAGGGTAATTTTGACCAGCAGTTAAAGTAACTGGAGCTGTAATACCACTATTCGGATCAGCATCACTATCTAAGTCATCCGTTCCGGCATTCTGACCTGTAAATTCAAAACCATTGGGAAGATTCATAAATTGTACTGAATAATCTCCAGGTGTTAGTCCTGTAAACTGGTAAGCACCGTTCGCATCAGTAGTTGTAGTTGCTATAGGTTGACCATTTGCATCTAACAAGGTAACCATTACACCCGGTACACCAATCTCAGTAGAGTCTTGCACACCATCACGGTTTTCATCGTTCCATACATAGTTTCCTAAGCTAGCCAATCCTGGTGCTGGGTAAATACCTGCATCAATCGTTAAGTTTTCTTCACCTCGTGATAAAGAAATCACTGGCGTTTTACCACCTGTGCTAGCATCAGCGTCAGCATCTAAAGCATCATCAGTACCTTGATTCGCTGCACTAAACGTATAACCAGAAGGTATATTACTAAAGCCTACTACATAATCTCCGGCTGGTAAACCAGTGAAAGAATAATTACCTAAAGCATCTGTAGTAGTCGTTCCAAGTACTGTAGTGCCATCAGCAGCATACAATGTAACGGTTACACCTGGTACACCAAGCTCACCTGGATCTTGAATACCATCTTGATTAGCATCATTCCAAACTACATCACCTAAAGAAGCTGTACCAGAACCCGTGTTTGCATTGGTAATACCCGCATCAACCGTAAGATTTACTTCTCCGTTTGCTAAAGGAATAATTCCGGTAAGACCAGTTCCTGGACTTACATCACTATCTAAAGTAGAATCAGTTCCCGCACCTGGAGTAACAAATACGTAATCTTGTGGTAAGTTTTCAAAACCAACTTGGTAATCACCAGCAGGTAAATTATTGAAAACATAATTACCATTAGCATCAGTAACGGTTGTAGCCAATACATTGCCCATATCATCATACAGAACAACTGTTACACCTGCAACACCCGGCTCACCCGGATCTTGAATACCGTCATTATTATAGTCATACCATACTTGGTTACCCAATGCTCCTGTTGGAAGCGTTGCGTTATGAATACCGGCATCCCAAGTCATATCATTTTGACCAGCTTCAAGCGTAATTACTGGCGTTTGCCCTGTTGTAGGATTTACGTCAGAATCAGCAGCATCATCAGCTCCAGCATCAGTAGGAGAGAATACAAACCCAGCAGGTAAGTTTTCAAATCCTACGATATAATCGCCAGGAGTTAAAGCATTAAATATGTATTGACCTAGTGCATCTGTAACCGTACTATCTAATTTAGTCGTTCCATCAGCCGCATATAAGTATACCGTTACACCCGCTACTGGCGCTTCACCAGCATCTTGGATACCATCATTATTTACATCGTTCCATACGTAGTTTCCTAATGAAGCCAAACCAGGAGCTTGTTGCGTTAACCCAGCATCAATCGTTGGGTTGTTTTCACCAGGACCTAAAACTACAGGACCAGAAATTCCTGAGAAAGGATCTATATTACTATCCAAAGTAGAATCAGAACCTGCACCTTGTGGGCTAAATTCAAAACCAATTGGGGGAGTAACTCCGATACTATATGTACCAGGATCTAAATCATCAAACTGATATCCACCAGAAGCATCAGTAACTGTAGTAGCTACCACATTTCCTGCGCTATCGTATAAGGTTACGGTTACACCTACAAAGCCTGGCTCATTAGGATCTTGAATTCCGTCACCGTTTAAGTCATTCCAAATATAATTACCCAAACTAGCCGTAGTTGGCGTCGGAAAATAAATTCCAGCATCAGCCGTCAAATTTGAATCTAAAGCTACTAGCGTATACGTTCCTGTTTGACCAGTTAAAGGGTCAACATCAGAATCAGCAGCATCATCAGCTCCTGCATCCTGACCAGTGAATACATAGTTAGGGGGTAAGGTAAACCCAACGCTATAATCACCTGGGTCTAATTGATCAAATAAGTAGTAACCATAAGCATCAGTAATGGTAGTTCCTACTACATTTCCGTTTGCATCATATAATGTAACGGTCACGCCTGCAACGCCTACCTCATTCGAATCTTGAATACCATCTTGGTTTATATCGTTCCAAACATAATTTCCTATTTGTGCTAAACAAGCAAAATCTCTTGATCGTAAGTTATAAGAACTCGTTTTATCATAACAAGAAGATGGAATAATAACGCGTACGGTATACAATCCTGTATCAGCAGTGGCAACTGGAAAACTAATGCCAGCATTGGTGCTCACAACATTATTTGCTGGATCTCTCCACTCATACGTTCTGCCACCTATGTTAGAATCTACCCAGAAATTAACTTCGCTTAAATTACACGAGGGTAGGTTCTGTCTGATTCTAATTCTTGGTTCCGCAGGTTCTCTAACCGCTAAATTTTGAATAGAACTATTACCGCAAGCATCAATTGCTCTAATTGTTACCAATTCATAAGAAGTAGGACCGGCTAAGGTAAAAATATTACTTGCTTGAGGTCCCTGCGGGTTATTTATAGGTGAAGTTGAAAGTATTTCATATGTATAGGGTGTTATTCCGCCTGAGGCTACTGAAATTACATCAGCATCACCACTTGCACAATTTAAAGCTATCGATCTTTTCAAAGAAGGTTGAACGTAAGGCTCAATCGTAACTGTATCATATAAGACTTCTCCTGTACAGTTTTGGCTAAAGAATCTCATTACATAGGTACCCGTATCTAAGTTAGTTCTTGTATAAGTACCTGTATGATCACCATTATCAAAATCATTCATGATTAAAGTTCCTGGCGTTTGAATATTCCAAAGCGATAATTTCGCATCAAACCATGAAGGTAAATCTGAAGTAAAATTGAATGTTATATTTCCTTTATTTACGCAAAGAGGCGTTACCTCACCAAAGAATTCATTTGGCTGGTGACCTGTAGGATGTGCTACAATGGTTACCGTATCTTTTCTACCACAGGAGTCTGTTATAACATAATTATAAGTAGCCCCTGGTGTTCTATCATAAAAGCTCGTGCTTGAACAAGTATTGGTTTCACCTAGATTAGCATTAGCTAAAGAGCTAGAAGTATTTGTTTTGGTATCTAAAATTGCAGAATAAGTACTGTCATATTCATCTATAGTAACAGGAGCAATTGCTCTACAAGGAATACCAACTCTCATCCGTAAACCATTGGGGCCACAATCAGTATAAGTTTGACCATTCCCACTCCATTCGTGTCCTACCGTAATTGTTCGGGTGGCTGTTTCGCCGCACGAATCTGTAACAGTGATAGTATAAGTGCCATCAGCTAATCCTGTAAATACTGAAGATGTTTGTGTAATATTTCCTGGATTTAAGGTATAAGTAACAGGCCCTATATAATTCAAACTAGAGCCAGGACTTAGATTAACATCCGTTGTATTACAGTTCCCATTGTAATCTTCGCCGCTAAACAACACCAAGGTCACACGGCGAGCAGGAGCTGCTCTAACTACGCCACAAGCATCTTTTACTACAGCAATTGCATTATCATCAATCGGTGCAAAAGGTACAGGAAGCGTTGAGCTCCAAACTGTATCACCTGCTGTACGAACCACGCCATACATCAAAGGCGAAAATGGGTTTCCACTAATGTTAACCGAAGTCAATTCATGACTATCCGTTGCATTACAATTTATCTTTTGATAAGCACTAGTCGTAATACTAAAGTCTGTATTATTTGTTATAATAAAAGGAGCTGTTTTTACAGTTCCACAATCATCTTTCGCAAATACAAGTACGTTACTAATGTTCGCATCGGGTGTTGCAAAGTTTAAAGGCAAACTTGTAGTATAAATTGTATCTCCAGGCCCACGTATAATTCCGTAAGTGACTCCTGTCATACTAGAAGGCCATGCCAAAGTATCTAAGGCATATTGACCACATGTAATTTTTGATCCTTCCACATTGCTCACACTCCAATCAAAATTAGCAATGGTTGCTTGGCGCGTTTGGATATTACCACAACTGTCATAAGCTCTTACAGAATACGTACCGGCAGGTAAACCTGTAAAAATACCAGTAGTGTTTGTTGTATTTACACCAGCGGGACCTGATAAGATTTCGTAAGTAAAAGGTGCTCTACCATCAGTTGCTACAGCATTTAATTCACCATTGGTGCCATCGGCACAATTCGTAACTGCTGTTGGTGTTAGATTTAATGAAGGTTGTGTGTACGTACCTACAATTGTAAAATTGTAGTCTGTGAAACAATTACCATCTCCATTATCTAATACTCTTACTGTATAGTTTCCGGGAGGCATCCCTGTAAAACTATTCGCAGCTGAAGGTCCTACATACGTAAAGTCCGCAGGAAATGCGGTCATATCGTATGTGAAAGGGCCTACACCCGTAGCACTGTCTATAATAACAGAACCTGTGGACACACAGCGCGATTCTAAAGTAGTGATTACAGCGCTATCGCCGCAGAGTGCATATGTTTTTTTATTGGTTGCACACAAGCCCAATAGAATAATTAAGGTAAATAGTAGTGACTGTTTCATTATAATTTATTTTAAAATTTCTGAGATTTGAAAAACTAGTAGGTTATACAAATCACGTGTAAACGTATATAGATTCTAGAAAACAAGCTTCTAAGATATAAGTGCGTAACACACAATTAGTAAACCCATTGTAGGCTAAATCCATAGGACCTAAGCGCCTTGAACATCACTCTTTACTGGGTTTACGTATAATATTTTAAATTCTGATTGCCAATAAAAAAGTAAAATATTATATCAAAATATTTTAATTAACCAAAAATTATCCAACATTATATCGAATAAAAGAACATTTGATTTCAATTATAGAATTCCCTCTCTCACTAAATCATGAATATGAAACATCCCGATGTAAGCATTATTCTCTACTACAATCAATTGGGATATGCTTTTTTCCCGCATAATTCGGAGTGCTTTTACAGCTTTTGAACCGGACTGAATGGTCAAGGGTTGGCTGTTCATAATATCCACGGCTTTCAATGTATCAAAATCAGTATTCTGCTCTATCATTCTTCTTATATCACCATCAGTAATCATGCCAATAATTTCAGCACCTTCTACAACAGCGGTTGCTCCCAATCTTTTAGAAGTAATTTCTAAAATTACCTCTTTGCAAGTTGCATCTGGAGATACCGTAGGTTTGTCGTTGGCTTCACAAAGTTCATCTACTAAAAGATAAAGCTGCTTGCCCAAGGCGCCTCCAGGATGAAATCGAGCAAAATCTTCAGGGCCGAACCCTTTTAATTCCAATAAGGCTACCGCCAAGGCATCTCCCATTACAAGCTGAGCAGTTGTGCTAGATGTCGGTGCTAAATTATTCGGGCAAGCCTCTGCACTTACGGTGCAATTTATAAAAAAATCAGATTGCTTCGCCAAATAGGATTTCTCATTCCCACAAAGTGAAATAATTTTATTGCCAAAATTTTGAATCAACGGTATTAATACTTTGACCTCTTCACTTTCTCCACTTTTGGATAATAGAAGCGACACATCATCAGGCTGCATCATGCCCAAGTCACCATGAATCGCATCAGCAGCATGCATAAAGATAGCAGGTGTACCCGTGCTATTAAACGTTGCCACAAGCTTTTGGGCAATATTCGCACTCTTACCAATTCCACTTACAATTAGCCTTCCTTTACTCGCATGCACACAGCTCACAGCTTTTGAAAAATCAGCTGTAAGTAAGTCACTCAATTTTAAAATAGCCTCAGCTTCCAAGCGGATGGTTTCTTTCGCTGAATCCAGTATTTTTTTATAATCTTCGATTTCACAAATGTAATCTCATTTGATTTATTTGTTAAGATAAACGTTTAGCGTTTCCGATGTAGAAAAACTCTTGCCAAAAAAAACAACCGTATCAATACGGTTGCTTTTCAATAATTTTTAAGTGTAAATAGCTTAACGGCTACCCGGATTGGCAAACACACGCTTTAGCAAATCGGTAGTGCGCTTTGCTGGATTCGCTCGAATATCGTTTTCCTCTTTTCTTATTTGACTGAACAAAGCATTCATTGCATTATCCGTTACATATTCATTTAAGTTGGTAGTTACTTGTTTATTGGCCACCATATTATAAGCTGAACTTACTTTATTCCAAGGTTGAGAAATATTTACTGATTTCAAAGAATTACCAATTACTGGCATAAACTGTGCTTTCAATTGATTCTCTGTGGCACGACGTAAAAAACTAGTCGCAGCACCCGGTTGACCACGCACAATATTAATAGCATCAGTAATCGTCATTTGACGAATCGCACTTACAAATATCGGCTTTGCTTTTACCATGGCTTTCTCAGCCCCTCTGTTCATAGAGGTTTTTACGCGATCTAAATACTGACCGGCTAATGCATTTGCAATTGGGTTACTTCTGATTTTTGATTCAAAATCTCTCACCTCCTTCGGCATTAGAATTTGATACGCTGCATTTTTCAAAAAGCCATCACGCTTTCCTAAAAAACTCGTACCATTTGAAACACCAAACTCTAGAGCTTGCTTAATTCCGGCTGCAGCATCCTGACTTGTCAAGCCACCTCCGTTTAAGATATCTCCCGTCGTAGATAACACCTTACCTAAATCACCACAAGACATTGCCGTAGCAGAAAACATAAGTATAAATAGTATTTTTTTCATATTAAAATTAATTTATCAGCAAAATAGAAACTTTTAGTCAAACAACATAGATAGATCCTATCCCTTTTCAAATCATTAATAAATACTAGCTATCGTAAAGAATATAATTAAAAAAAATCAAGGCCAACTTTCTTTACAGCCTTACTGTTAAAATAGTGCACTCTAACTGAAAACAGCCTTTCCACTATTTATCGTTCGACTTGATATAATTTTGCCAATCCAATGGCAAATTCAGAGCAAGATATCGTGATAAAAGGTGCCAGAATGCACAACCTCAAAAATATTGATGTGCGCATTCCGCACAACAAACTAACCGTTGTAACCGGTGTGAGTGGAAGTGGAAAATCTTCTTTGACCATGGAGACGCTATTTGCAGAAGGGCAAAGACGCTATGTAGAAAGTCTGAGTTCGTATGCACGCCAATTCATGAAAAACATGACAAAACCCGATGTGGATGTAATAGAAGGTTTGTGCCCTGCTATCGCTATTGAGCAAAAGGTGGTCAGTAGCTCCCCAAGAAGTAGCGTGGGCAGTATGACAGAAATTAATGAATACCTCAGGATACTATACGCCCGTATTGGTCGCACGTTTTCACCCGTGAGCGGCAAAGAGGTAAGCAAAGACGAAGTTCAAGATATTATAAACGAAATCGAAAAATTAGAACATGGTTTAAAAATCATTGTGCTAATTCCGTTGCCAGAGTACTCTAAAAAAAATCCAGAATATTATCTCAACGAATTACTACAACAAGGTTACTCTCGTTTATATGATATCAAGAAAAAAGAGTATCGCAATATTGAAGAGATTCTTGACAATAAGACTATCAAATTTTCTAAAAACGATTATATAGTAATCGATCGATTTAAAACAAAAGATTATTCTAAAAACGAAGACGATTTACACCGAGTAGCGGATAGTATTCAAACGGCGTTTAATGAAACCGGAGGAGATGTTTATTTAGAAATAGACGAAAAACTAAAACACTATTGCAATCGTTTTGAGGCAGATGGCATTTTGTTTGACACCCCGGCACCCAACATGTTTAGCGAAAACAATCCGCAGGGTGCGTGTCCGAAATGCGAGGGCTATGGACAAACGATTGGCATAGATCCTGAGCTCGTCATCCCGAACAAAAAACTGAGCGTTTTCGAAGGGGCCGTGGCCTGTTGGCGTGGAGACAAGATGAGCAATTATCAAAAAAAATTCATCGCCTTTAGTGATCAAAACGACTTCCCAATTCACAGACCCATTCAAAAACTAAGTGACAAAGAGTACGACTTACTTTGGAATGGTGCTCATGGCATACAATCGTTTTTTAATATGGTATCGCAAAATTTGTATAAAATTCAGTTTAGAATTTTACAAGCACGTTATCGTGGAAAAACTACTTGCCCTGATTGTCAAGGAAAAAAATTACGAAAAGAATCGCTTTACGTAAAAATAGATAAAACTGACATTGCCAGTTTGTATTCTATGCCCATAGAAAAAGTAAAGGTGTGGCTTACTAAACTAAAACTGAATGCATCGGAACAAAAAATTGCAAAGCGTTTATTGATTGAAATAAATAGTAGAGTAGAAACACTTTTAACCGTAGGTTTAAACTACCTAACGCTCAATCGCAAGGCCAACACTTTGAGTGGCGGAGAGAGTCAGCGAATTCAACTAACCCGCATCATCGGCAGTAACTTGACTGACTCACTTTATATCCTAGACGAGCCAAGTATAGGCTTGCACGCACGCGATACCAAGCAATTGATTTCGGTTCTTCAAAAATTAAAATCACTTGGCAATACCGTTGTCGTTGTTGAGCATGACGAACTCATCATGCGCGACGCGGATCATATTATTGATGTGGGTCCATTGGCTTCTCATCTCGGTGGTGAAATAGTGGCAGAAGGAAATTATAAAAAACTCATTAAAAATAAAAAAAGCTTAACTGCTAAATATTTGAATGAAGACTTAGTGGTTGATTTGAAAAAATCAAAACGAGTCGGTCAATACAAATTGTCACTCTCCGATTGTAGCGAGCATAATTTAAAAAATATTGAGGTTAACTTTCCTCTGAACAAGTTAGTAGTCGTGACAGGAGTGAGCGGAAGCGGTAAAACTACATTAGTAAAGCGCATCCTCTACCCTGCTGTAAAAAATGCGAAAGATCAATTTGAAGTCAAACCAGGCACGTTTGGAGAACTAAGCGGTGACATTCATTTGATTGATGCGGTAGAAATGGTAGATCAAAATCCGATTGGCCGTTCCAGTCGTTCAAACCCAGTTTCTTATATAAAAGCCTATGATGATATTCGATCTTTGTACGCTTCGCAAAAAATAGCCAAACTTCGTGGTTATAAAACAGGGCACTTTTCATTTAATGTAGATGGCGGACGCTGTGATACTTGCAAAGGCGATGGCACGATTACAATAGAAATGCAATTCTTGGCGGACGTAAAGCTCCTTTGCGAAAGTTGCCATGGACAACGATTTAAAGATGAAGTACTTGAAGTAAAATACAAGGGAAAAAACATTGCCGATGTACTGGATATGAGCGTGGACGATGCACTGATGTTCTTTACAGAAAATTCTAAAATTCTTAAAAAGCTGCAAGCATTGGCTGATGTAGGTTTAGGATATATAAAACTAGGACAGAGTAGCGATACACTCAGTGGTGGTGAAGCGCAACGTGTAAAGCTGGCGTCCTTTTTGCTACTATCCAACCGAGCTAATAAAATGCTTTTCATATTTGATGAACCAACTACGGGGCTGCATTTTCATGATATCGTTAAACTTTTAAACTCCTTTGAGGCCTTAATTCAAAATGGACATTCCGTTATTGTAATTGAGCATAATATGGACGTGATTAAAAATGCCGATTGGATTATTGACTTGGGTCCTGAAGGTGGCGAAAAGGGTGGTTCACTTTTGTACTCGGGTGATGTGAAAGGCTTACAGAAGGTTAAGGAGAGTTATACTGCTAAGTTTATGTAAACGATCAGAATAGAACCCGTAATGACTGAAATCACTAGAAAACAAATTAGTACCAAAGTATCTAGTTCGTTAAAATATTAAAACAGAAATAACGTCAAAAATGATTAAAGGCCAATCAATTTTACTGATTTGATTTGCTACTTCCCAAGTCAACCTACCTCTCTTTAAAAAAAGAAAACTCCTTAACGGTTTTTCCATACAAAGTGAGCATATTTGCAAATTATAATAGGGTCATTAGCTCAGTTGGTTTAGAGCGCTGCCTTGACAGGGCAGAGGTCACTGGTTCGAATCCAGTATGACCCACACCTTTGCTTTTACACTTCGTATAGAATTTATAAGATTTAAACGGCCCCAAGCCTTGTATGAAACTATATCTTTCACTATTTTCAAATTACATATCCTTATGAAAAAACTATTAACTCCCTTTCTTTTCATTCTTTCAATAAATCTTAATGCTCAAATTGATACGACTATTGGTTGTGATGCACCTAAGAATGTAACTAAAAATTACAAATTATTAGCGCACCACCTTTGTGATGATTTAGATACTGACTCGCAAAAAGTCAATGCGATTTATAACTGGGTGACTCACCAAATCAACTATGATGTAAAATCAATCCATCGTGCTAAACTCCGCTCTGATAAACCGAATCAAGTTTTAAAAAGAGGAAAAACAATTTGTGGAGGATATGCCGATTTAATAACCGCTATGTGTAACGAAGTAGGTGTTCGAGCCCTGACAATTATTGGCTATTATAAAGATTGGAAATTTGATGAGGGTGACAAATTTTTTATCCCAAATCATGCTTGGAATGCGGTAATGCTTGATAATAAATGGGAGTACCTTGATGCCACAGCCGGTGCCGGCTACACGTCCTTAGAACCCAATTGGTTTCAGAAACTAATGGGAAAAATCAACAAAAAGAAATTGTACACGGCAAGCAAACCTAAGTTTGTGAAAGCCTACGACCCCAAGCCATTTTTGCCAGCTATTGAAGAGTTTAGACTAGAGCGCCTTCCTGCCGATCCACTTTGGCAGTTGAGTGACACATCGCTACCGCTAAAAGTATTTGAATCAGGCAAAAAAAATATTGTAGCTTTTAATAAAAATTATGCTCAGCCTAAACAGTTCTCTGTCAAGCTAAGTGACATCCAACAATTAAAATGGGACGAAAGAGTATTAGAAAGTGCCGAAAGAACGTATGCGTTTAATCCTCGCTACACAAGTATGCTAGCACGAAAAAAATATGTAGTAGCCACGCGACAAGCAGTTAAAGCGATAAATAAATCTGATAAAAGTGCAGGGCGCAATTTGCTAGGAAAGGCAAAAAAAGAACTAGATGAAACTAAGAATATTCAACTCGAACAGAAAAAAACAATTATAAATGAAACGGCTCTCCTAAAGCAAAAGAATAAAGACAAAACAGCCTCTTTTAAAAAGTATAAACAAAAACTAGATAGAGATAACAAACAAAAACTATCTGCTATAAAAGTAAAAAGAAAACAAGCCAAAGCGGCAATTGGCCTCATTGACAGAAAAAGGACTTCGCTCAAAAAGAAAGCAGTCCCAAATTCTGTACAAACGATAAGTGGCATCAAAACTATGTCTACAAGCAAGCCAGCTACTAATCCTGGACTGCTAAGATTATCAGACTCTATTCTTGCAAGATCAACGCGACTAGAAAAATTATCCAAGCAACGCAATCAATTGGTTGCTACGATTCAAAATTTAGAAGAAGAAAATAAAAGTATTATTGGCGAAGCTGCCAATTATTACTCAGTAGCTGACTCCTTACTGTATAAAGAAACGGTTGCTCGTTTTGAAATGAATGATGATTACGACCCAGAAGTCATCCTACCACAAGGAGATTTAAAAGAAGTACGTTATTCAAAACTTAACCCAACCATAGAGAAATTTTTAAAAAACTATGATAGTATTAAAACGGCTTATAAAACCCTTCTTGCTCTGCAAACTTCAAGAGAGTCAATCTATAAAAACAATCTAAAAAGTATAGAGCAGTACAAGCGGCAAAACGATAAGAACAAAGATATAGTAAGCCGATATAGCCCTACAATTTCCAAAGCGCAAGAGGTTCGAACTGATTACTTAGCGTCGTTAAACAGCTACGAACAAAGTATGAAGAACCATATCAATATCTTTGAGGTTCTTCAAAAAGCGCATGATCGCGAACTAGAATTTACCAGATTGATGAACTTAGCCGAAGACAAAAGAAACGAATTGGAAGCGGATAAAATTAAAGAAGACACAGAATGGCTTAAGGCAGCCAATAAAAAAACTAAGAAAATTTGCACCCAAACTAAAAAAGAGGCTGATAGACTTTTTAAACTGCGCCACGATAAAAAACAAAAGCGATGGGAAAAAGAGTTAAAGAAAATGGAAGCTAGTACAAAAAGCGATGAATAACTAAACACGCTCCTTTACATCAAAGGCATCACGCAATCCGTTTCCGAGTAGGTTAAATGCTAATACAATAATCATAATCGCTATCCCGGGTACAATAGCCAACATAGGTCGATTCGTAATGATGAAATTGTAGTTTTCTTTTATCATTAAACCCCAACTAGAGGTAGGTGGTTGAACGCCTATTCCTAAAAAACTTAAACCAGCTTCTATCAAAATAGCCGTTGCAAAATTACTAGCCGCTAGTACAATAGTAGGACCAATAACATTAGGCAAGATGTGTTTAGTAATAATCCTAGCATTGGAAAAGCCCATTGTTTTTGCAGCTTGAATATAGTCCAATTCTTTAAGCCCCATTACTTGCCCCCGAATCAAGCGAGCAGTTCCCACCCACATCGTAAGACCTACCGCTATAAAAATTTGCCAAAACCCTTTACCTAAAATGAATGTAATAGCAAAAACTAATAGCAAAGTAGGGATACTCCATACTACATTAATCAGCCATACAATAATCGCATCAATTTTTCCTCCAAAATATCCCGCACTAGCACCCAGCAAAAGCCCAATACTGATAGATAATAAAACTGCAATTAAACCAACTGCCAAACTGACCCTCGTACCGAGTAATAAGCGCGACCAAACATCTCTTCCGAAACGATCCGTTCCAAATACGAACGTTTGATTGACAATCTTAGCTTGACCATCAGAGTCAAGGCTTAGTTGGTTCAACGCAATCGTTCTGCGTTCAAACAAACTATCATCTATAAAATAATTATAGCGGAGTGAATCACCCGACGCTTCGAAATCTACTATGGGAATACGTGTTGCAGCATTTTTATCCCCCAAGAATATTTTTGAAAGAATCGATTGTTCAGTTTTTTTATCTGTCTTTAACTCTATAAACTTAGCTTGATAAGAAGGTGGTTTTGTCGCCAACTCTAACATCACACGATCAGCATCAGGAAAAGAATCGCCTGATAAAGGGTAAGCCAAAAGGGCCGCCAAAACGAAAAGCACGATAACGCACAAAGAGAGCATAGCGATTTTTTTCTTTCGTAAACGATGCCATACCCGACGCGATTCAGAAATCGACTGTTCTTCTATTTTACCTTTCGTTGTTTCCAAGTATATGAATTAAAAAGTCCGAGTAGCCCTACAAACGTCATGTACAGAATGTGAAGCGGTTGCAATATAAATAAAAATGGCAAGCTTTTCTTTCTATCAAAAAACTCTGCAATTTCTTTACAAAAAAAGAATTCTGCTATACTCTTGATAAGTAGTAATAGCAGCGCAAAAAACCATTGGTCTTTTATAAAAAACATGGACACAAAAGTTGCCACTAATGAAGCATTTAAAATCCAAGAAAACAAAAGCATTCCTTGAATTTTTCGGTCGGACAAGGCTTTATTTTTGCTAGCCCACCGAATCCGTTGACGCAACAATCCTCCAAAAGAGGTCATGGCTTTGGTTTGAACAACCGCATCTTTATCTTTTAAGTAAGTTACTTCATCAGGAAACTCTTTGGCAAATTTATCAATCAGCATCATGTCATCCCCACTAGCCAAATGATCAATTCCTTCATAGCCCTTTACTCTGTGAAAGGCTTCACGAGTATACGCAAAATTGGCTCCGTTGCACATGGCACCTTTTTTTGAAGAAAGTACAGCAGCTGTAATTCCTTGCATAGCCACAAAGTCCAAGACCTGAAACTGCTCTAATACAGACTTAGGAGGAAAGAACATAACTGGGCCAGCCAAGGCTTGACAATTAAACGTTTTGAACGCTTGGGCTATTGATTGTAACCAGTTTTTACCTACAAGGCAGTCAGCATCCGTGGTAACAATAATTTTCCCCTTTGCTCGATGAATCGCTTCACTGATTGCTTTTTTCTTAAATGAATTTGCAAACCCCTCATCAATCCATTCCTGTAAATGAAAGTAGCGAACGTGTGAAAAGGATTGGATAATTGTGGCTGTCTTATCAGTACTGAAATCGTCAACTACTATTACTTCAAACATATTTTTTGGATACGTTTGCTTGGTTATACTTTCTAAAAGAGCCCCTATGTTCGTCTCCTCGTTTCTAGCTGGAATAATAATGCTTATAAAATCCTTTGTTTTAAATCCAGGCTTCACATTCTCCTCTCGAATAGAATCCCAAATGATTTTATAATACAATAAAAGCAAGCTGTAAAGCATTAACAAGCCAGATGCTATTGCGAGTATATTTATATATTCCATTCTTTCGCTAGCAAAGTAAACATTTCTTTTGTCATTAAATTATGGTCAGCCTCTAATATATGATGACGGCCTTTGGGTAAAAATCTGACACATTTTTTCTGAATTGCGAGTGGAATAACTGGATCGTTTTTACCGAAATAGGTTTGTAGTTCAATATTATTCTTTTCTAGCGCTTCTTTTACTTTTTTTAATTGTGGCCTGAAAAATCGAAGATTCAACCAAGCATTATAGACGAATTCTCTTTGGTTTTTATCTCGCATGTTCCACTTGCTGAAAGCATACATAGATTTATTGACGATCCCGATTTTATATAAGAAATGTAAAGTCTTCATGTAGGCCGATTCATGATGAACAAAATATCGAAACAACGCCCGACCCCATGGATTTTTAATAGCTGCGCGATTCCAAAAATTATACGAAATACCGTCAGGTGCTAATAGTATTATTTTTTGTAGTTGATGCGGAAAAAAAATAGGCAGATATAGATTCATTCGACTGCCCATACTGTAAGAAATAGAATCAAATGTCTTGATGGAAAGTTCATTCAGACGATTCGATACGTAAGATTTTAAATCCTTTGGATGTATATCAACTTCAGGCGCACCCATTGGGTTATCGATTACTAGTAAATTGTGAGTTTCTTTGAGCTGTTCATACAGTTCGGTAAACGAGTTCACAGACTGTCCATAGCCATAAAAACTGATCAACCATTGTGGCTTTTCGCCACCCAAAACAGTATCCGTAAACACATCGTAAAGATGCGTTGAAATTATTTGACTCTTGTAACCTTTATCAAGTTTGTAGGCAATTGTTCTTCTACGGGTGTACTACCTGTTACTACTACTACATCACCTTCTTTTACTAAATCCCTATCCTTAAGAGCAGTGATTTGGTCTTTAATAATATCATCTAGCGAGTCTGCCTGTTCAAAATATATCGCGCGAACTCCCCAACTCAAACTTAACTGATGGACTAAACTTTTTGTTTTTGTAAAAACAAATAAGGGAGCCTTAGGTCGAAAACTACTAAGCATAAAACCAGTGTAGCCGCTCTGCGTATTTCCAATAAGCGCATCCGCTTTTACGTCGACCGACATTTTTGAAGCGCGATAACATACCGCGTCTGATAAAAATGACGGAGAATGCTCTTGAGGAGTAAGATCCTCACGATGATACAAACTCTCTTCTTTTTCCACTTCAGTAATGATATTGGCCATGCTCTCAATAACCAAAGCGGGGTGCTTACCAACTGCCGTTTCTCCACTTAGCATAAGTGCATCAGCGCCATCCAACACAGCATTCGCCACATCGGTAATCTCACTACGATTGGGCTTGGTACGTTCGATCATACTTTCCATCATTTGAGTGGCTATAATAACAGGCTTTGCTCGGTGAATGCACATCCGTACTATCTCCTTTTGAATCATTGGTACTTTAGCCATAGGTAATTCTACTCCCAAATCTCCACGTGCAATCATAATCCCATCGCTTTCTACAATTACATCACGCAACACCTCGAGTACTTCTGGTTTTTCAATCTTGGCAATTACTTTAGCTTCACTACCCAAATCACGAAGCATATCTCTAAGTTCAGAAACATCTTTCGGTTTTCGTACAAATGACAGTGCCACCCAATCCAGGCGTTGTTCCGCGGCAAATTTCACATCCTTCTTATCTTTGGCCGTTATAGCAGGGATAGAAATTTTAGTTTGTGGAAGGTTCATCCCCTTACGCGAACTCAACACACCGCCAATTATTACTTCCATAGTGACAGTTTTATCAGAATTTAGTGATTTTACCTTCATCTCTAATTTCCCATCATCAAAAAAGATGGTTTCACCAGGCTGTACGTCTTCATAAAAATTAGGGTAGGAAATATAGACTTGCTTAGTTGTGCCAAGCACTTCTTCATTCGTAATTAATATTTCTGCTCCTTCTTTTAATAAAACGCCATCACCTTCCATTTGACCTACACGCAATTTTGGACCTTGCAAATCGCCGAGAATGGCTATTTTGAAAAGAAACTCTTCATTAATTTTATTAATATGATCAATCACTTTTTTATGATCAGCATGTGTACCATGCGAAAAGTTCAATCTAAATACGTCTACCCCTTCTTTAGCTAGTCGTAATAATTTTTCATAAGAATTGCAAGCCGGTCCTACCGTAGCAATGATTTTGGTTTTTTGAAATATTCTTTCCATTCTGTAAGTAGTAAAAATAAGAAAGCTCGGCCGAAGCCGAGCTATGTAGTAGATTAAATAATGATTGTTTTTTACTTATTTTGCTGTCACAACGCAAGCAATTCTTCTGTTTTGTGCACGACCCGCATCTGTATCGTTAGACGCTACCGGGTGCTCTATACCATATCCTTTAAAAGCTTCATCAGCAAATGAAGATGCTGCAGCTCCTTTGTTTATGATTGCATTATAAACTGTTTTAGCTCTATTTTCAGAAAGAGTTATGTTTTTAGCCACATCTCCAGTATTATCTGTGTAACCACCAATCTTAATTTTAAGATTTGGGAATGCTTGTAAAATTTTAGCAGCATTTTCAATTTGAGGCATTGCACTAGCTTTTAAATTGGCACTTCCTGTTTCAAATTGTACATCTTCAAAATTAAACCAGTTTTCAGCTTTCTCTGTATTCGGTACAGCATCAGTGTCTTTAGCAAAATTATATAATTTGTCAATTACGGAACCTTTCGTAGTCGCTATTTCTGTTCCATCTTCCATTTTCAAAGAAATTGCCTCGCCTTTTGTAGTAACCCAATTACCATCAACCAGCTCTCCTGCTGCTGCCGCTGCACTTCCCGCTGCGTCACTTACTCCATCGGCTGCCGCTCCTGCTGCATCACCAACACCATCCGCTGCATCTCCTGCCGCACCAGAAACCGTATTGGTAACGTCTCCAGCCATATCAGTAGCTGCATTGTTACATCCGGCTTGCTTTATTATCCAAAAAGCTCCTACCGCTAAGGCTGCAATAATTAATAAAGGCCATAGCCATTTCATACCGCTTTTAGCTGCACCCACTGTTGCACCTGCTGCATCTCCTACGCCACCAGCTACTTTCCCAGCTGCTCCAGTTACTGCGCCTACTCCGCCTTTCACAGCGTTTCCTGCCGCACCGGCTACATTGCCCACACCGCTTGCCGCGGCTCCAGCTGCTCCTGTTACAGCTCCTGCTGCACCTTTAACAGCGCTTCCAGCGCCACCTACCACTTTACCAGCAGTACCCGATACAGCACCTGTGGCGTTTCCGATCATATCTTTTACACCTTTCCACGGACCAGACTTTACTCCAATTGCATCCATGGTGCCTTCAGGAGCCGCTTTCATGATAGCATCTTTCTCGCCACCAATCATATTTAAAATACTACCGAATCCTATGCCATCTTTCATCATTTTTTTACCAAAATATGATGCCGCTAAAGAACCAACCATACCTAAAATTGATTTAGAACTTCCGTTATTTTTCAAACCACCCAAGTTTGTAAGAATATTTACAATTCCTCCTAGTTTATCACCAAAAATGCCGCCTATCAAAGAATCCATTATTCCACCACCAGCTTGATTGCCGCCGCCAGAAAGACCTCCGAGAATATCTCCCATTAGGTTGTCATTGTTTGCCGCTTGACCAAAAAGGCCAGAAAGCGCCCCGTGGTTTTTTGAATCAGAACCTAACAAACCGCCTAAAACGGTTGGCAAAGCTCCTTGCATTACTTTTGAAATAGCGCCACTATCCTCACCGAGGGCTCCAGCTGCTTTTGATACGAGTTCGTCTGTTACCAGACCTTTTAAAGAATCTAAAATGTTCATAATTAGTGTTTTGTAGTTTAAGAATGTTGCAAAAATACTCAAAAGTTAAAATGATTTGATTATCATAAGGTTAAGGCAGATTCTTTAACAATCCACTTACCTTTGTTATGTGATTAAAATTGGAGACATTGAATTACCTGATTTCCCTCTTTTGTTGGCTCCAATGGAAGACGTAAGCGACCCGCCTTTTCGAGCTTTATGCAAAAAATTTGGTGCAGACGTAGTCTATACGGAGTTTATAAGCTCTGAGGGCTTAATTCGCGATGCTATTAAAAGCAGGGAAAAATTAGATATTTTTCCCGAAGAGCGGCCAGTGGGTATCCAAATATTTGGAGGAGACGAAGAAGCAATGACATTAAGCGCCAAAATTTGCGAAGCGACTGGCCCCGATTTAGTAGACATTAATTTTGGTTGCCCGGTAAAAAAGGTGGTTTGCAAGGGAGCAGGTGCTGGTATTTTGAAAGACGTACCGAAAATGGTATCGTTAACCAAGGCGATTGTAGACGCGGTGAACATTCCTGTTACGGTAAAAACTAGACTGGGCTGGGACAATGACACTAAGAACATTGAAGAGGTAGCAGAGCGTTTACAAGACGTTGGCATCAAGGCTCTTTCTATTCATGGGCGTACACGTGTGCAAATGTATAAAGGTGAAGCTGATTGGAGCCTGATTGGTAAAGTAAAAAATAACCCTCGCATTAAAATCCCAATTTTTGGAAATGGTGATATGGATTCTCCACAAAAAGTGGTAGAGTATAAAAATAAATATGGAGTAGATGGAATCATGATTGGACGCGCTACAATTGGTTCCCCTTGGTTTTTTAAAGAAGTAAAGCATTATATTGAAACAGGAGAAATACTTCCACCACCTAGCGTAGAGGAGCGAGTGGCCATTTGCAAAACACATCTTCACACCTCAATAGATTGGAAAGGTGAGAAATTAGGAATTGTTGAAATGCGTCGTCATTATGCCAATTACCTGAAAGGACTTTCTCATGGTAAACAGTTTAGAAACAGACTAGTCAACACCTTGGATGTAGATGAACTGGATCATATTCTCGATGAGGTTATAGCGTATTACCAGAATGAAGAGAATATGATAAGCAGCTAGTATTGTGCAATCAATCGCTTCTTTTATCCTATTCATTCTAACTAGTATACTAAACCTTTGATTAAAATAATAACAGCATGAAATCAAAAAATTATATCCTGACGGTTCTTATTGTACTAATAGTTATTAGTATAAGTAGTTGTTCCAAAAAAAATTATCCGAGTCAATCAAAGTCTCTTTTTCCCTTAACCGTTGGTAATACTTGGACCTATCAAGAATCATATTATTTCAATACCATATGGGATAGTCTTCGGAGTACCCGCAACCTTGTACGGATCATTACTAAAGATACCTTATTGGCCAACGAACAACTTGCTTTCATTGTGGAAGAAACAAGCGGGAATAATACTCGAAGGTTTATGTGGTACGAAAAAGAAGAACAATTGATAGAGGCTCATTTCAATTATGAACACCTAACTATTCTAATCGCAAAGGATTTAAAGAAAGGATTGAGTTGGGATTTGTGGCCTAGCTTAGACCGTCAGCTTGAAAATGACGAGATGAGAGTAAGCGAAGAATTCACATCCTATCCGTTTCGCGGCAAGTCGGTCAGTGCTTTTAGATTACAAAGTGGCATTAATAATTTACTTCAGAGTAACGAAACTGGCTCTTTGACAGAACAGGTATACGTACCGGATATTGGAGTAATTGAAGCCACGTATTTCTCCAATTTTTATGGCCCAACTCGCACACATCGAGTTTTAACGGACTATTTCATTAAATAATTTGCCTAATAACATTCTTAATTTATAGTCGTTCTTACTTTCGCGCCCATGAAAGTAAAAAGCGGAGATAAAATCAAAGTACATTATAAAGGAACCCTTACCGAAGGTGGTGAGTTGTTTGATAGCTCAGAAGGGCGCGATCCATTAGAATTTACAGTTGGTGCTGGTATGGTAATCCCAGGTTTTGATAATGGTGTAGTGGACATGGAAGTAGGTGAAAAACGGACAATCAACATTCCTGTAGATCAAGCTTACGGACCTAAAAACGAACAAAACGTTATAGACGTAGATCGTGCGCAACTGCCTCCTGAAATGAAGGAGCTAGAAGCAGGTATGATGTTACAAATGATGACGCCCGATGGTCAACCCATTCCGGTAACTATCGTTTCCTACACGGACGATAAAGTAAAACTAGATGCGAATCATGCCTTGGCTGGTAAAGATTTGACGTTTGACTTAGAGTTGGTCTCAATCAATTAGGTAATAATAAGTAGTAGCCAAAAAAAATTAAGGAACTCGTTGCGCTTTGCGTACCGCGTTTTTTTGACATACCCAATCTCATTGCAAGCTTTCAACCCGAAATAGCAATAAATCATTTTTAGATTATCGTATTTGAGCTATCTTTATTTCTTTTTTAAACCTGCGTCGCCACGCTCTGCGTGGAGGAGCAGGTTTTTTACTGCTCCAATTTTCTTTCTGCTGTTTTAAGTAGATAGGGCCAAAGAAATTTTACCGTTAGCCAACCGTAGATTAAACCAGCCACCATCCATTTAGCAAATTGGGTTACAAGTTTTTTAAATGTGATTGGCTCTTTTAAAAATCAATCGAGCAGCACCCCGGCCACTATAAACATCCACAAACCCCAAATTGCGCCTTCAATCAACCAGCGAAAGGGAGTATTCAATTTTCTTTTCATTTTTTCAATATTCATACTTAATGGTTTTCAATTAGCTTCTATTTGAATTTGTGACATGTTCCCTCTTTCGAAATTTATAAATTTACATTCTCTCCTCCTCTAATTCTTCCTCTGTCATCTTTAATCAATTTACAACAGGCATTCTTTACATCATGTTCAAAAAATAGCCACCAATTATTTTCGTATGCTTCAGGCAGGATGCGCTCTTTTTCATTTAAAGTTTCTAAGGGTTGCATATCGTAGGCCATAACCCATGGCATAGAAATATGACTTTTGGCAGGAATTAAATCTGCGCAATATAAAATTATTTGTCCATTATAATTAATTACGGGAAGCATCATGGCTTCAGTATGACCGTGAACGAATTTTATTTTTATATTTTCTGAGAATTGAATATCCTCCTTTTCCTCCACAAACTTTAGTTGTCCACTTTCTTGGATAGGTAGAATATTTTCTTTTAAAAAAGAAGCCTTCTCTCTTGCGTTGGGCTTCGTTGCCGTTTTCCAATGGCTTTCACAGCTCCAGTAGGTTGCATTCGGAAATTGTACTTTCAATTGCTCCCCATCCCTGATAACTGCACCACCACAATGGTCAAAATGTAAATGCGTAAGAAACACATCCGTAATATCCTCAGCAGAAAATCCTTGTTCGTTGAGAGATTCCATGAGTGTTTTTCCCGAAGGATAATAATAACCAAAAAACTTCTCGCTTTGCTTATCGCCCATTCCTGTGTCAATTAAAATTTTTCTATCGCCATCTTCTATAAGCAACGAACGCATAGTCCATGTAACCATATTTGACTCGTCGGCAGGGTTCTGCTTGTGCCACATACTTTTAGGAATTACTCCGTGCATGGCACCTCCGTCTAATTTAAATTGACCTGCATCTATTATATTTAATTTCATTTTTTTGTATTTAAGGTTGAAAATAGTACTGATTAGGAAATTATTTTTTTGCTAGACTCCATTCCCAATAGGCTATCAAAGCTACTATGAATATTTCTACTACAAAGTAGACCCATGCTAAAATACTGAGTGAGCTTGCGTGTAGAAATAAAAAATAAATTGATAATAAGCAGTAGAGCAAATTCAAAACGGCGATTCCGAGTAAGGCCCACTTAAAATTTTGCTTGATAAAGAAGAAATAAAAAATATCATAAAGGACAAAACACAAAGGAATGCAGGCCAATAGATAAAGTGACTCTTTGGGCATTCCAAAATAAAATTGCTAATGAACTAACACAATGCCAAGCAAAAACGCAGACAAAACAGCACCGGCTAGATCTACTAAGAAAATAAAACGCGGTTGAAGTTGAGGGTTATACTTTGCTTTCATTCTGAAGTTTACCTTTTGAAAGTAATCCAATGAGTAATAGTAAACCCAGAATAAAGTAAACCATCAGCGCCAAGGTAGATTGACGCATACCTCCCATAATTTGACTTACAATCCCAAACGTGAGTGTCCCGATCACAATACCTATTTTTTCACAAACATCGTAAAAACTAAAATAAGAAGCTGTATCCCTTGTATTGGTGGGTAACATTTTTGAATACGTACTACGCGACAATGATTGCACACCGCCCATCACTACACCTACTACGGCAGCTAAAACATAAAACTCTTCCGCCGATTCGACCAAATAGGCTCCATAACATATACCTATCCAAACGAATAGAATGAGTGACAAGGTTTTTATGTTCCCAATTTTTTTTGAAACGATAGCTGCTACATAGGCTCCTCCGATGGCTAACAATTGAATAAGAAGAATCGTAATAATTAACTGTGAGGTTTGTAAATGCAATTCATCCGTTCCAAAATAAGTGGCCATATACATAACCGTTTGCACACCCATATTGTAAAAGAAAAAAGCTCCTAAAAAATGTTTCAACCTTGGGAGCTGCTTCAATTGAAACCAAACTTTTTTTAGTTCTCTAAAACCATCCGCCAAGCTTATATCCATTGCTATTTTTTTTACCTTAGGTAAGCCTCTAAATGTAATTTGCGCGAAACTCAACCACCAAACACCAACTGCTACAAAAGACCATCGCGCTGGCAAATCACTTTCTTCAAATTTCAAAACAAAAAGTAAACAAAGCACTAACAACATCACGCTACCTACATAACCCATGGCAAAACCTCGCGCACTTACTTTATCTTGATTATCTGTACTAGCAATCTCGGGTAGGTAAGCGTTATAAAATACCAAGCTCCCACAAAAACCTATAGAAGCTAAAATTGAAAAAGCTAAGCCATAATACAATCCTGTTTCTTTAGTAAAGAAAAATAGCGCAATACACGATAGCGATCCTAAATAGCAGAAACATTTAAGAAACGATTTTTTATTCCCACGACTATCAGCAATACCCGAAAGCATCGGAGATAAGAAAGCGATAATTAAAAAAGAAAGCGAAATTGTGTAAGCCGCTACATCCCCCCGTTTTAGTAATGACCCGAAAATCTCAACTTTCTCGGGTAAAACTGAGGCATAGTAAATAGGAAAAATAGCAGAAGTAATCACCAAGGAATAGGCGCTATTAGCCCAATCATAGAATGTCCAAGCTGTTATTTGCTTTTTGTCATTCATGGTTTATACTCAGACAAAAATACTTTCTTATTACAAGTAAGGTATTCTTTAGTTTCATTACTCGCTATTACCACAATTCTATTCTGAGTATACTGAGTCAGTAATTCATTGTAAAGTTCAATGCCTTTTTCATCCATATTAGAGCAAGGCTCATCTAATAAAAGAATCGGTGTATCAGCAAAAAATGCTTGTGCTAAACTTACACGTTGCTTCATTCCGCTACTAAAATTTTCGATAAACTGATTTTCCTTCCCTTTCAAACCAATTCTAGTGATCATTTCATTGATGGGAATCAATTTATCTTTAAACGTGAAATGGAATTCTAAGAATTCTTGTAAGGTCATTTCTTCAATTAACTCTATGTAAGGTGCGGAAAGTGAAATGAGGGGCGCAACGACTTCGACAGTTTTTCCGTTTTTCGTAACTATCAGTTCTCCATCCTCGGACGATAAAAAACCACTACAAATTTTGAGCAAGGTAGATTTTCCACTCCCGTTATCTCCAATAAAAACTACCTTATCATTTATATGAAAATCAAGACTCACAGCACGAAAAATCCATTGACTATTAAAATGGATTCCTATATTTTGTAGCGAGAGTTGCATTTAGGCATCCTCTTTTCGCGGTACAATCTGCGCCATCAAATCAGCCTCACACACTAATTTATCGGCTACATAGGCTGAACCACGCATTTCACAAATCCCTCTGCGAATCGGACCTTTCAACTCTAATTTCATTACCAAGGTATCGCCAGGCACTACCATTCGTTTAAACTTGGCATTGTCGATTTTTAAGAAGTAGGTGTCGAATTTTTTATCGGGACCTCCTTGCGAATTTAGTACCATTACACCACCACACTGCGCCATAGCTTCAAGCTGTAAGACGCCTGGAAAGATAGGATTGTCAGGGAAATGCCCAGTAAATTCTGGCTCATTAAATGTTATATTTTTTACTCCTACTATATGCTCATCGCTTAGTTCTATTATTTTATCCACTAGCAAAAAAGGATAGCGATGCGGTAATAATTTGGCAATATAGTTTACGTCATAAATAGCTGGCTGGCTTGGGTCATAAGTTGGCACACCTAGCATTTTTTGATTCTTACGTGCATAGGCCTTTATTTTTTTAGCAAACTCCACATTCGTTTTATGCCCAGGTCTATAGGCAATAATATTAGCACGAATAGGATAGCCTGCTAAGGATACGTCCCCCAACACATCTAATAATTTATGTCGGGCAGGCTCGTTGGGAAAATGCAATTTGATATTATTTAGAATTCCTGTATCGCCTACTTTAATATCTTTTTTATCAAACAATTTTGATAAGCGATCTATTTCACCCTCTTCTAATTCACGGTCAACTACTACAATGGCATTGTCTAAATCACCACCTTTGATTAATCCATTCGCTTGCAAAGCTTCAAGCTCATGCAAAAAACAAAAGGTCCTACACGGTGCTATCTCTTTTTTAAAATCCTTAATATCTTTTAAAGTAGCGTTCTGAGTTCCTAGCACATTACTGTTAAAATCAATCATGGTAGTAATACGCAAGTCCTTGGCCGGAGTTGCTACTATTTCTACATCTTTTTCATCGTCTACGATTTCAATATTTTCATCAATTGTAACATAAACGCGCTTAGCGTCTAATTCTTCTAGACCTACTTTCTCAATAGCCTCAATAAACTGAAACGCACTGCCGTCTAAAATTGGAACCTCATTCCCATCTAGCTCTACCAATGCATTATCAATTCCTAAGCCATAAAAACTTGCCAATAAATGCTCAATCGTTGAAGCTCTGGCTCCATTATGTTCAATAGTGGTCCCTCGAGAGGTGTCAGTCACATAGCTTACATCCGCTTTGATTTCTGGCTGCCCTTCCAGGTCTACTCGTTTAAACTTTATACCAAACCCAGCAGGTGCAGGTTTCAAAGTCATATTCACATGTTCACCCGTATGCAGTCCTACTCCACTAATACAAACATCCCCATTTAACGTATGCTGGTTTTCTTGATACATTTATTTTCTTTTCAATCGTGAATTTAAGCTTGATTATCCAAATCTTTCAATTTCTTCTCTAAAGCTTCTAATTTTTTTGCCAATTCAGGTAATTTTCTAAAAATAACTTGGCTCTTGAGAGTAGATCGATATTCATTTGCTGGGGTTCCGCTTACGCTAGCGTTCTCCTGACTTATTTTTTTTCCTACTCCACTCTGCGCCTGAATTTTTACTCCTGCCGCCGTACTTATATGACCAACAATACCCGCTTGACCACCTATCATATTTCCTTTTCCAATTTTAGTAGTACCGCTAATTCCAGCCTGTGCTGCAATTACCGTATGCTCACCAATGATAGCGTTGTGCCCAACTTGAATTAGGTTATCAAGCTTTGCTCCTTCTTTAATCACGGTGCTGCCCATTGTAGCCCGATCAATAGTGCAATTGGCTCCTAGTTCTACATTGTCTTCTAAAATCACATTCCCAAGTTGCGGTATTTTCTGAAAAGAACCATCAGCTTGTGGCGCATGACCAAAACCATCTGAACCTATTACAGTACCAGAATGTATGATACAATTTTTACCAATCACACAACGGGTGTAGACATTCACATTAGCATAAAGCAAAGTGCCTTCGCCTACTTGAGCGTGCTGACCTATATAAGTGTTCGGATAAATTTGGGCTCCATTTTCTATACGAGCGTGTTCATCAATTACGACGTAATCACCAATGTATACGTTTTCACCAATTCGGGCGGTCTCTGCCACAGAAGCCTTATCGCTAATCCCTGATTTTACAACTTTTGTCATGGCCTCATAAGTAGAAAGCAAAGTAGCAAAAGCTGAATAAGGATCCTTAACTCGAATAAGCGTTGGCTTTACTGCTTCTTTCAGCTCTAAGTCTTCAGATACGATAACTATCGATGCATCAGTAGAATATAAAAATGATTCGTATTTCGGGTTTGATAAAAAACACAGTGCACCCGTTTTACCTTCTTCAATTTTGGACAAATCGTAAATGACGGTATTTTCATCTCCCTCAATTTTACCTTGCAAAACAGCAGCTACTTGTGTGGCAGTAAATTTCATTCTGTTTATATTTTTTTCTTTTCGTTCTCTCCAAAAAAATGCTCCTATCTATTGAGCGTAGCAAATGTAATATTTTTTAACCTGCTCTGTTATGCTCGAATTAATAAGTGGATGCTCCACTTCAGAAACGTCAATGAGCTCGCCTGTTTTTTTCAAAATTTTTATATTTTCAAATTCTTTGCTGTAAAGCATATTGCTCGTTTCATCCTGCATAAAAAAGTAAACCATGGCTTCATCACTTAGTTGCAAACTCGCTTGTACCTCAGCTTTCATTGCATCAATATCTATGCCATCGTTGGGGTTAAAATATTTTACTTTAAATAATCTTCTATTCAACAAACGTAAAGAAAGTTCTTGTAGTATACTATCCTCACTTCGAGACCAAACTTTAATAGCGCTGGCAATGTCATTATCGTCGAGCAGTATAAACGAGTCAATAAAATGATCCGGCAGATTTGTTTCGCTAATTTCAGTATCTAAAAATGTAGTAAGGGCAGGAGTAGAAAATAATTTATGACCTCCTCTAGTAAGTTCTTTCGCTCGTTTTAAAATATTGACCAAAAGCAGTTCACTACTCAAAACCGTTTTGTGTAAATACACTTGCCAATACATAAGTCGGCGCGCAATTAAAAACTTCTCTACCGAGTGAATTCCTTTTTCTTCAACTACTAATTCATCTTTATGAACGGAAAACATTTTGATGATTCGATCATAACCCACTACACCTTCACTTACGCCGGTAAAAAAACTATCGCGTGCTAAGTAATCTAAGCGATCTACATCTAACTGGCTTGAAATTAATTGATGTAAAAACTTTTTATGATAAGTGCCCTTGAACACCTCGAGCGCTAAACTAAGCCGTCCGCTAAATTCACGATTTAAATACTCAATCAGCATTTCAGAAATTGTTTCGTGATGAATGTTCACTAAGGTATTTTCTAAGGCATGCGAAAACGGACCATGACCAATGTCATGCAACAAAATAGCTAGCTTAGCAGCTTGCTCTTCTTCAGGAGTAATCTCAACGTGCTTCGCGCGCAATTCATCAATCGCCATCCCCATAAGGTGATAGGCACCCAAAGCGTGATGCAATCGGGTGTGGACGGCACCCGGATAAACCAGATAGGCCAAGGCCATTTGTTTTATTCTGCGTAAACGCTGAAAAGCTGGATGCGATAGCACATCGTAAATTAGCTCATCGTCAATAGTAATAAAACCATGAACGGGGTCGTTGATTATTTTTCTGATGGGCATGATGTGCAGTGCTAAAGCCGAAATTCTTGTTAAAACACAATGTTAATCAATAATCACAGTTAAATAAAAGAACAGACTATTAAATTTACAACTAACTATGGCAACAAAAATCCTTTGGGTAGACGACGAGATTGAAGTATTAAAAGCACAAATTATTTTCCTAGAAGGAAAAGGATATGAGGTGGAAAAAGTAACCAATGGCTACGATGCTCTGGAACATATAAAAGAGCAGCCTGTGGATGTAGTGCTCCTTGATGAAAGCATGCCCGGAATGACCGGGCTGGAAACCTTGGCAGCTATTCGAGAAGTGAATCAGCACTTACCCGTAGTGATGGTGACCAAAAATGAAGAAGAAAATATAATGGAAGAAGCCATTGGTTCTCAGATAGCAGATTATTTAATTAAGCCTGTCAACCCAAATCAAGTTTTGCTTTCACTAAAAAAAATCATTAATAAAAAAGACTTGGTGAGCGAGCAAACGACCCGAGGCTATATGACGGACCTGCGCAACCTGATGATGACCCTGCAGAGCAGTCCAAACTATACAGAATGGGTAGAGCTTTATAAAAAACTCGTTTATTGGGAGCTTGAAATTCAAAACAGTGGCAATCAAGATATGATGGAAATTTTCCAAAGTCAGAAAGATGAGGCCAACAATGACTGGTGCAAGTATGTAGAAAAAAACTATAGATCTTGGCTTGACGGCGGTGAGGATACTCCACTTTTTTCGTATCAAATGTTTGACAAATTAGTACAGCCGCATTTAGAGGATGATAAACCTATTTTCTTTTTACTAATTGATAATTTACGTTACGATCAATGGAAAATAATCGAGCCTGCCTTCTCTGAAAGTTTTAGAGTGAAAGAGGAAAAAATGCTTTCTTCTATTTTACCTACCACTACGCAGTACAGCCGCAATGCTATTTTCTCTGGCCTAATGCCTCAGGATATCAAAAAGGAATTTCCAAATGAATGGAAAGATGATGCCGAGCGTGGCGGTAAAAATATGTACGAGCACAAGTTCCTTACCTATCAGCTTGGACAACTGGGACATAGCGGCATGAAACACAGCTATACCAAAGTAACCAATCATGAAAAAGGTGAAGAACTCGTAAACAACATTCATAATTTACTGCAGAATAAGCTCAACGTCATTGTATATAACTTCGTAGATATGCTGAGCCATGCGCGCACAGAACTTGAAGTTTTGAAGGAACTAGCCAACGATGAAGTAAGCTACCGTTCGCTTACAAAAAGTTGGTTTGAGCACTCACCTCTTCATCAAGCCATTAAAAAAATTGCGGACAAAGACATTACCGTTATTGTAACCACTGACCATGGAACCATACGCGTTAAAAATGCTCACAAGGTAAAAGGCGACCGAGACGCCACTACGAATATCCGATACAAACACGGTAAAAATTTAGACTACGACCAAAAAGAAGTTTGTTATCTTGGCTCGCCAGAAACCATTGGTTTACCCAAACCCAACCTCAATTCTTCCTATATTTTTGCGAAGTATGATGGCTACCTCTGCTACCCGAATAATTACAACCATTACGTAAAATATTTCAAGAACACTTTCCAACATGGAGGAATTAGCCTCGAAGAAATGTTGATTCCTTTTGTAGTGATGGAATCTAAATAGGTGATTGTGGATGGTTATAAGAGAATTCTTGGTTATTAGATTCAATAGTAAGCTTACACTATCATAAACTAAAAATTGTTTAAATTTTCAATTTAAGCTTTAAACAATACTTTTGCCTAATATGCTCAAATATACAAACCTCTTAATCGTTTATATATTTACTTCTCAAGTCCTATTTGCCCAATCTACGGGTATGGTTACGGGCGTTGTAAAAAGTGCTAAAACTGGCGAAACCATTATTGGGGCTAGCGTCCGAATTGAAGGCACCAATCTTGTTGGCAAGTCAAACGTAAAAGGAATTTTTACTATTAATGGGATTCCACCGAAAACCTATAATATAATTTGTACATCCATAGGATTTGAAAACGAAACTCGATTTGGAGTGGTGATTCGTTCTGAAGGAAATGCAGATATAAACTTTGAACTAGCTGAAAAAAAGAAACAACTTGGCAAGGTAGTGATTCGAAAAAATCCTTTTAAAAAATCTGAAGAAACACCGCTGTCTATCCAAAAACTAAGCAAAGAAGAAATCGTGGCCTACCCAGGAGGAAACAATGATGTGGCCAAAGTGGTACAAACCTTACCTGGCGTTTCTGGGAGTGTGGGTGGATTTCGAAATGATATAATTATAAGGGGAGGAGCTCCTAATGAAAATGTGTATTACCTAGACGGAATTGAAATTCCGAACATCAATCATTTTAGCACGCAAGGAAGCGCCGGCGGACCAGTTGGCTTGCTGAATGTTTCGTTTTTTAAAGGCGTGACACTTACCACGAGTGCATTTGGTGCGCAGTATGATAATGCTCTTTCTGGCGTTTTACAATTTGACCAGCGAAAGGGCAACAATAAAAAATTTCAAGGAAACTTTCGCTTAAGTTCTAGCGAAGCAGCCCTTACTGCCGAAGGACCTTTGTTTAGGAATAAGGCTGAAAGAGATTCCAACAAAGCCGCCAGAACTACTTTTATTGCATCAGCTCGGCGTTCCTATTTGCAGCTTCTTTTCAAAGCAATTGGTCTTCCTTTTTTACCTGACTATTATGACTATCAGTTTAAGGTCAACCATAAAATAGATGACTATAATTATATTTATTTCACGGGCGTGGGTGCTATTGATGATTTTTCTATCAACGAATTAGACGATTTTGACGCCGAGCAAAAATCCCTACAAGAGCGGGTGCCTGTTATCAAACAATATTCAAATACAACTGGCATTGGTTGGAAGCGCCGATTAAAAGATAACTCTGGTTTTATGACCACGACTTTGAGTAATAATTTGTTACTTAATAATTTTAGTAGATACCAAGACAATATCAATCAAACAGGTTTGTTTTTACAAAATGATTCTCGTGAACGCGAAAGTCGTTTGCGTTATAGCCTAAAAAAATATTATAATGAGTGGTCGGTTCAATATGGGGCAGTAATAATCAATGCAAATTATTCTAACAACACAAAAGACTTAGTAGGCAATCGAGAGTTTGAATCCAAGCTCAATTTTTTTCGTTACGGTTTCAATGCGCAGGCGTCTCGCCGTTTATTGAATGACCGTTTGGGAATCGCTTTTGGTCTACGAGCCGATGGTAATTCATTTACGGATAATGGAAATGAAATATATCGTACGCTCAGTCCACGTGCTTCGGCTTCCTATCAACTCACCCAAAATGGCAAATGGACGGCAACGGCATCAGTCGGGCGCTATTTTAAAATATTGCCGTACACCGTTTTAGGATTTCAGAACAATCAAGGAGACTTTATCAATAAAAATACCGACTACATTCGGAGCGACCACTACGTAGCAGGGCTAGAATACTTAGTAACCAAAAAGGCACGTTTCTCTGTAGAAGGGTTTTGGAAACAATATGCGAACTATCCGGTTTCTGTAACCGACCAAATTTCTCTAGCCAATAAAGGAGGTGGCTTTGAAGTACTCGGAAACGAGCCTGTCACTAGCAATGGTAAAGGTCGCGCTTATGGATTAGAGTTACTATTTCAGCAAAAATTTACTGGGCGGCTATATGCGATAGCGGCAGTTACCTTTTATAAAAGTGAATTCACCGCCGCAAATTCAGATATTTACTTACCGGCAGTTTGGGACAATGGCGTTCTCGTTTCTTTGGTAGGTGGTTATAAATTTGGGAAAAATAAAAGTTGGGAAATCAGTAGCCGATTGCGTTACCTAGGTGAGACACCTTATGCTCCCTTAAATTTGGATGCGTCGCTGACAAACTACCCTGCCAACATCCGAGATTACTCTCGATTGGGAACAGTACAGTTAAATCCTTTTAGCCAATTGGATGTACGATTGGATAAAAAATGGAGTTTCAAAAAATGGAGTTTGGATTTATTTTTGGATATTCAAAATGCATTAGCCACGGCTAATCCAAATGAGCCTGCCTTTGGTTTAGATCGCGATGCACAAGGCAACATTATCACACCAAGAAGTTTGGTAGAAATCCAACAAGCTAACACTGGACAAGCTCTACCCTCCTTGGGTGTGGTTATTAATTTTTAGTGTAAATGTCCTACAAAGGTAAAAAAGTAAATCCCACTTTTTTTCATATTTTTAAAATTATGAGATTTATCTGTATCCTAATTTTTGCTATGATAGTTGCTTCGTGTCAGGCACAACCTTCTCAATCAACAATAAAGTATTCTCCAAAGCCATCCAACAAGAAATTGATTGTTGAAGATAAAATTATGAATTTTATCATTGAAGATTTCAAAAAAAAATACAACCACTTACAAGTAAAAGAAGTGAACGACGAAGGTTGGCACGAATTGACGTTTACCGAAAATCTCGATGACGACTCTGAAGCTGGCATAAAACTATCGACCGTCCGTATTCCGAATTATACCTTAGTTGATGAAGTTGAAAACAATCCAATCAAGGGTGACTTGAATCAAGACAAGGTAAAAGACTACCTTGTAAAAGTAGTAGACGAAGGTGGTGGTGGCGGTGGCAACATGGCCTTGATAAGCTATTACCTTTTCACGAGTCAGAATGGTAAATACGTATGCAGCAGTATCCGTTCTGCAGAAGAATTGTGCGGTTGCCAGGACAATTACGGCTATTTTATTGCAGAACGAATTCGTAATCATGTAGTAAAAGGAATTTCACATTGCTATGCAGAAAACGATGGCCGATGTTGTCCCAGTTTGAAATATGAAAGCGTAGCAAGCTTTCAGGGTGGAGGGTTACACCTAATTTCTAGAAAAGAAATAGATATTACGAAATAACTCCTTAAAGATTTAAGTACTAGGATCAAAATAGCTCACGATAAAAATAGTCTTTGGTAAACGAACTATTCGTAGTTTTACTATTGTGAACTTCTCAATCATTGGCTCTGGAAATATTGCTACTTTCATCGGGACGAGATGTTTGGAAGCTGGTCGTACAATTGATGAAGTGATTTCTACCAACGAAGAAACAGCTAAGGCCTTAGCAGAAAAATTAAATGCGCAGTATCTCTCTGATTTTTCCAAAAGTTCTGCAACTACCTTTTTATTAGCTATTCCGGATGATGCTATTCGTTCGCTTTCTCCCACTGATTTTTTTATTGGTAAGAAAGTGATTCATACCTCTGGGAGCATTGGATTAAAAGAACTTGAAAATCTTAGTGGAGACGTGGCCTGTATTTGGCCGATTTATTCCATTCAAAAGGAAAAACTTCCAACCAGAAACGACATTCCCTTTATACTCCAATCGAGCAATTTGTCTACAAGAAAAAAAGCGGTGAGTTTCTTAAAATGTCTGACGAATAATGTCACCGAAGCTTCGGATGAACAAAAAAATATTTTGCACCTCAGTGCAGTATTAGTAAACAATTTTACCAATCACCTTTTTGCTCAAAGCGAAAAACTATTAACCGAAAATGAACTCTCTTTTAATGAACTCATGTTGCCTATTATACAGGATACAGTAAATAAACTTAATAATTCATCTCCAATAGAATTACAAACTGGACCAGCCATCAGAGAAGATAATAGCACAATGGACAAGCATAAAGCTTTGATTGTAAAAAAAGAGTACCTACTAAAAATATACTCGATACTTAGTAAAAGTATCCAAAGCAATTAATCTTGCTTCAATAGTTTCAGTTGAGAGTTCTTTGTTCTAATAAAGTAAACTCCTACCGCCAAGTCACTTACATCTATTTCCAACTTCATTGTACTACTTGTATTATACATATTCCCAAAATCTCTGACAACAGCTCCCATAGAGTTATAGATTTTAAGTACTTCTAATTCTTCTCCCGGACCTTCTATTGTTATTTTATCCTGAAAAGGATTAGGATAAGCTCGAACGTATTGCACTATTTTTTCTCCAATGAAAATAGACTCCACTTGAGAATAAACAAATGAATTGTCAATGTCTGTGGTCTTCAAACGATAAAAGGATTGTCCTTTGTAAGGGTCATCATCCGTTGTTTGATACTTTAATAAAATCGAAGAATTACCGGCCGCCGGAAGCTGATCTACATACTCCCAATTCAATTGATCTAAAGAACGCTCAACAGTAAAGTCGTCTGAGTTAATTTCTGTTTGGGTTATCCATTTGAGCAATACTGTTTCTTGATCAAGAGACAATTGTGCTGTAAAATTAATGAGCTCTATTGGCAAAGGAGCCCAAATAGGCTTGTGGTAGACATAAAAACCAGGTAGTTGTTTATTACAGTTCCCGTCCGAAATTTCTGCTTGATAATATATTAATGAATCTGTAGCAGTCACATTTAAACTACTACTCGTTGCACCGTTTATCTGATTATTATCTTGATACCATTGATAAGATCCTGTGCTTTGATTTCCATTTAAAACGATATTGGTATCACCATTTACAGTAAAGACGTAGTATTCTGATGCATTGGTACCACAATCGGTACCATCAAATGTAGCATAATAGACACCCGGCATAGTCGGCGAGTAACTAGACATTGTAGCCCCAGATATTTGCATGGCGCCCGCTGCTGTTACTTGGTACCATTGATAATTTGAATACCCCATTCCAGCTTGCAAAGCAAACTGAGCCTGAGCAGATAATGCAAATAGTGCAAACGTTATGATATAAATTAATTTTTTCATTTCTATGCAATTTCAAAAATTAAAAGTCAATTACAGTGAACATGAACTCCGAGTCAAATACTGCTCTATCTGTACCTCCATTGTCATTATCACCAATATTTACTCTAAAACCAGTCGTAGTTTGGTTTGAATAAGCAATACCTGGATCATCATTACCAGCACCTCCTCTACCCGGCTGACTGACTTGAATAATATAATTAGCATCTGGCATAGCAGTTGAAAAGGTTACTTGGTAGACCCCTACACTTACTTTACTCGTAGTTGCATTCAACAATTTAATTCCAGCTCCAGCTGCATTTACTTTTCCAGCTGCTTTAATAAAGTTTGGAATTTCAACCTCATAATTGGTTCCTTGTTCAGTAATCGTAAGCGTGTCATTCACAAATTGTACAGCTGCAATTAATTCATTTGTACTGTCAATATCCTCATCAGCCAATATATGTGAAGCTAAGTCTGTAGCAACTACATCTATACTGTCATTATTTGCATTAATACGGTTACTTAAACTCGTCGTATCAATTTGAAGACTCGTCAAGGGAACTGAAAGCGTACCATCATTATCTGTGATTTCTAAATTTGTTCCATTGATTACAAAGGTCTGGTTGCTCTCATTTGTGCTATCAATATCTAAATCGTTTGCAACATGAGTTGCCAAATCAGCGGCTACTACATCTATACTATCAGCATTGGCAATGATTCGATTACTCAAACTCGTTGTATCAATTTGAAGACTCGTCAATGGAACTGAAAGCGTACCATTATTATCGGTAATTTCTAAATTTGTTCCATTGATAATGAAGGTTTGATTGCTCTCATTCGTACTATCAATATCTAAATCGTTTGCGACATGAGTTGCCAAATCAGCGGCTACTACATCTATACTATCCGCATTGACAATAATTCGATTACTCAAGCTTGTTGTATCAATCTGAAGACTCGTC
>ENA-ORXR01000547-ORXR01000547.1-marine-metagenome-genome-assembly--contig:-NODE-547-length-49945-cov-17.530140_pt1 | contig 49945 bp, 38 predicted proteins | sample MGYA00237866_ERZ511479 | MGnify/ENA metagenome assembly ERZ511479
CGACTGGAGTCGAACCAGCACGTCCATAATCGGACACTAGGCCCTCAACCTAGCACGTCTACCAATTCCGTCACGTGAGTAGATAAAAAAGCCTCCAGAGTTTGGAGGCCGTTTTATTAATTTTTCTTTACGAATTTGCGCTCCTTGATTCTCGCTTTCTTACCGAGACGTTCCCGTTGGTAGAACAATCTAGCTCTACGCACTTTTCCGAATTTGTTGATTTGAATACTATCAATTGTAGGAGCGTTTAGAGGGAAGATACGTTCCACACCTACACCGTTAGACATTTTTCTTACCGTAAAGGTTTTGCCTAGACCTGCGCCCTTGATTTGTATTACATCACCACGAAAGGCCTGAATACGCTCTTTTGTACCCTCAATAATTTTATATTGAACGGTTATATTATCTCCAGGTTTGAAGCTTGGAAGGTTAGATTCCTTCTTAACCTGATCTTCCACATAGTTTACCAAATTCATGACTGATATATTTTAAGATTCGAAAATGCCATGCAAAGATAGGCATTTTATTTTATTCTTCTACAACAATGTTTATTTAATTTTCACAATTACCAACTCTTTGCTATGATTGCAAAGTAAGGAGGTGCAAGTTATCAAATATTCGTAAACCACCTAAGGTATTCAGTAGATAAAGTGTTAGCGACTTTTTTTCTTTATAAATTTTCGAGGGTCAAAGTCTTTAGTGGTAATTGTTATCGTATCACCAATAATTTTTCCCTTATAGTTTCTAGTGTTATTGCTAATCCCAATTCCCCATCGTTCATTGCCGTTTGTTTGATAAAGAGGTGTTATTGGTTTTTTAAATAAAATAGAATCGCTTACCGTCAAGCTAAATGAAATATTGTTAATATCTAATTCCATATCGTCAACTTGAGCCATGAAAAAACCAGGATTGTAGCCTTCTCGCGCGTCGTCAAAATCGTCAGTTGTACCAAAATAAAATGCATTTTCACCCTTGAACTCTAAATAATGATTTTCTGTTAAGTCTTCAGTGTTGTGTTCATAGACATACTCATAGATACCTGACAATTCTTTTGCCGATTCAGTTTTAGGTTTGGTAATTATGGTTTTACTTTTATCAGCAAGTCCGTTCTTATCCTGAGTACAGGAGAAAATAGAAACTATTAGAAGTATGATAAATATGTTATTCATTCGATTAATTGGGGCTAATAATTATGTGATCTACGTCGTCCAAAACAAACACTCGAACCTATTGGCTAATAAAAGTTAAAACGGAACATCATCAAAGCTATCTGCTTGGAAGTCGTCATTCATTCTGGAGGACTTGGTAATCACATTTGGGTCCTGAGCAGCGGGTTGGTTGGTATTCGTACCCCCACCAAATGCATCAAAATCAGGATCTTCCAAATCAGAGAACTTAGCCGTCTCTCCAGTAAATTTGAGTTTCACCGTACCAAGTGCACCGTTTCTGTGTTTGGCAATAATATATTCAGCAACACCTCTCAAGTCATTGCCTTCTTCGTCTTCCAAAATCTGATAGTACTCAGGACGATAGATAAAGGTTACCATGTCTGCATCCTGCTCAATCGCTCCAGATTCCCTCAAATCAGATAAGAGTGGGCGTTTACTGCCACCTCGTGTCTCTACGGCACGACTCAACTGAGATAGAGCGATCACTGGCACGTTGAGCTCTTTGGCCAATCCTTTAAGCGCTCTAGAGATGGCACTAATTTCCTGTTCTCGGTTGCCGCCTTTGCTGTCGCCGCCTACGGTCATCAGTTGCAGGTAATCAATCATAATCATTTGAATATCATGCTGCATCTTTAATCGTCGACACTTGGCACGCAATTCAAAGATATTGATACCAGGTGTGTCATCAATAAAAATTGGTGTTTCACTCATTTTTTCAACTGCGGTATTCAATTGTTGCCATTCCCAGTCTTCCAGGTTTCCTTTTTTAAGCTTATCTCCGGAGATCTCTGTTTGATAGGAGATCAGACGTTTTACTAATTGTATATTTGACATCTCCAGGGAAAAGAAAGCGACTGGTTTTCCGAAATTCGCAGCATTCGCAGCAAGAGCCAGAGTGAAGGCGGTTTTACCCATACCAGGTCTCGCAGCAATGATCACCATATCTGACGGTTGCCAGCCAGAGGTAATTCTATCGACCTCAATAAAACCTGTAGGGACGCCCGTTAGTCCTTCTGCGGTAGTCGACGCTTTTTCTACTTCTTTTACGGCTTGACCAAGCAGCGATCCCATACTTGCGTAACTTCTACTTAGGTTTTGCTCCGTAATTTTAAAAAGACCTTGTTCTGCTTTATCTAATAACTCAAAAACATCAGTGGTATCTTCATATGCATCTTGGATCACATCCGTCGATACTTTGATCAATTCTCTTTGTATATGTTTTTGGGCAACAATTCTTGCGTGGTATTCCAGATTGGCTGAAGAGGCGACTTTATTGGTTAACTCAACGAGGTAGAACGGACCACCTGTTTTCTCAAGTTCTGCGGTTTTCTTTAACTCTTCAGTAACAGTCAACAAATCGATTGGCTGTGTTTTTTCAAACAAACGAATCATTGCTTTATAGATGGTTCGATGTGCTTCTGAGTAGAAAGATTCAGAGGATAGCGTTTCAATTACAATTGGTAAGGCATCTTTGTTGAGCATAATTGCTCCAAGTACAGCTTCCTCCAGCGCCACTGCTTGAGGTGGCACTTTCCCATGAAGATTAGACGAACTAGATTGATCAGACGAACGTTTTCGGTAGGTTTTAAAGTTTTTTAGATTTTCTGAAGATTCAGGCATCGTATATTCGGAATAATTGAGTGAAAAAATGGCTTGAATTGGTCAGTCTGTTATTCGTTCTTTGAGATAAGTAAATCGTTAGATTATCTTTTCTACAATGCAAATCTAACAATTGAATAATCAATACTTGAATGAATCAAATTGTTTTTTGTTAACGAATGGGTAAAACCATGTTGATATCATGTAGATAAGTATTTTCATTCATTTTTATTAAATTCTATTCAATTTTACGTTGTCAATATTATGTCAGTTTTCTAATATACAAAAATAAATTCTAAAATATTAATCTTCAACAAGATATAACCTCAAAACAAGGAATAACATAATTTACACATTAGAAAACAAATTAATAAATTGATGACTAAATGTAGTTGATAAAAAAAATTGAAATGTTTAAAATAATTTTATTCAAATATTATTATTCAATATCTGAATCATATTGTTTGTTGATTAACAATCATTGTAAATTAGTCAAAATGCCATGTAAAAACGCACCTCTACATTCAAAAATAAAAATAATTAAAAATAAAAACATTAGCCTAATACCATAGCGGCTAATAGTATTGAAGCTTTCGGCATGCAAGTTACGTACGATCCGCAATCAACTCAAGGTCAGACGACGATCAGTTGTACTATTGTTCCCTTTAGTGGTAGAGAATGCGATATTCTTAATAATACAGACGCAGAGCAATTAGTGTACTTTGACTAGTGCTTTGAAATGATATTTACCTTATAATACCTGAAGAGAAAAGAGTAATTCTTTTTCTCTTTTTTATAAGTGTTATTTACAAAAAGATTAGAATTTTTATATACCTTCTCATTCACAAATAACTCCTTGTCTAGTCGCTAAAAAAAGAACATATCCACCACCAGACTTACCCGAAAAGTATTATCTGGATTACTTCAACTTCATTCTACTATATGTAGAGACGAAGTATCATGGATTATTGATTAATCTAGAAACCACCTTCATCAAACAGTATAAAAGACTTGATGAAGACAGTCAGTGTCTCTTCCTTCGAATGGTGATGCGACGTGGTGTTTATTTCAAGTTAGATACGCTTCAATATAATGAAATTAGAGACCTACAGAATGCCATTACCGTTCTAAAGCGTAGGAAGTTTATCCGGCAGTTAACCTCCCGCTCAAAAGATGAGTTAGAAGAGGTATTACCTTTTTTTACCAAGAAAGACCTATTCAGCATTGCTTCGGCAACTGACTTGGGCAACATCCCTAAATCAATTGGCAAACCGGCTCTAATCAGTCAAGTGCTATCAGCAAAGCGATCTCAGATTCTCAAGGCGATAGCGAATCAGTTTACCATGTTTAAAGAAGAGAAATTGGAGGAAGTGGAGCGATTGTTTTTCTTGTTTTTCGGTTCCACTTATCGGGATATCTCTGAATTTGTGATAAGAGACCTTGGATATCGGAGTTTCGAGAACCACCAACTCCATCAATTGACACCATATTTCAAGGCAAGAGAAGAGATTGATCAAAAGTGGATAGTTGTTACGTGGTACAAAACAGTAACCGAAAGCCTAAAAAAGGAGATACCACTTATTCAGGTATTCGAAACACTTAAAACTACCGTCGAAACTACAGTAATCAACACCTTTCCTGCCATGCGCTCCCGAGAAAAACTATTGATTAAACTAGGAAGAGACCTAGAACGAGCAAAGGCTTACGAGCAAGCACTTTGGGCATTTCAGCAATCCGATTATCCACCTTCCAATGAACGCGAAATTAGAGTATTGGCAAAGTTGAATCGAAAGGAAGAAGCCATTGAACGTTGCCTACAGTTGAAGGAAATGACTGCACATGCTGAAGAATATTACTTTGCTATCGATTTTAGCAATCGGTTGAAAAATAAAAAAAGAAAGAAAAGTACTACAGAAAAACAGAATGCAGGCCGTAGTATCACAATTAGCAGCGACCATAAGTATCGGGTGGAATCTGGCGCATTAGCTCACTTGATGCAAGCAGGTTGGGATGGCTTTTTTTCTGAGAATCTACTATGGAATTCACTGTTCGGACTCTTGTTTTGGGAAGAAATCTTCGATGATCAGCAAGATGCCTTTCATCATCCCTTTCAGTTTTCACCATCCGATTGGCGGTCTGAAGACTTTTACCTAAAACGCAGGGAAGCAATTGATAAAAAACTAGAATTGGTAGCAGATACTCAAGCATTGACAAATCATCTGGAATCGGTGTTTCAATCCAAGTTTGGAACCTCCAATCCACTTATCTTCTGGTATGACGAATTGCTAGAAAACTTGTTGTTATTTACCAATCACCTGACTTCAGTGCAGTTGCAGCGAATATTAACTGAAATGGCGCGAAATCCTAAGAGTAATACTAAAGGGTTTCCAGATTTGTTTGTGTGGAAAGCAGATGATTATCGGTTGATTGAGATCAAATCACCGAACGACAAACTAAGTGCACAACAGTTGTATTGGCTGGATTTGTTTGAGTCAATAGCTGTCAAATGTGAAGTTCTCAATATAAAGTTTTCCACATTGTGAATAACTTGATTTTTAATTTGCCTGAATTTCTCATTTACTTTTTGTAAATTGGGTAATAAACTTACTCGTTTGATGAAGTCTAGTATCCTCATACATTTAGCACTATGTGTTGCCTGTTGTATTACTGCACAGACACCACTAGATATTACTATTGACAACATAGAACAAGAATTACAAGCCCTGCGTCAACAGGAAGCTGATCTCATTGCAAAATTAGAAAAACAAAAGTTGGACCGTGTACACAATGATTTAGAGGAAGTGGGCTACCCTACTTACACTAATGACCAATGTGATATCGTCAAGCATACTGCAATGGTGATGTGTTACAACGAAAAACACGAACAACCGAATTGGGTCGCACACATCATCACACCTGAAGTCGCGGATGGCAACTTAAACCGAACCAATGATTTTCGTCCTGACCCCAAAATACCTAAGGGTTCAGCAACTAAAGATGATTACTGGTTTTCTGGTTATGACAGAGGCCACATTGCACCATCAGCAGATTTTCGATGGTCCGCAGATGCGATTAGTGAATCCTACTATTATTCGAATATGAGTCCGCAGTTGGCAGAGCTCAATCGGGAGCGCTGGGCAGAGTTGGAAGGCTTTGGTCGTGCCTACGTTATGGACGAGATGGAACAGCTCCTAGTGGTTGCTGGTGGCGTTTTGCATGATAGTCTCAAGCAGATTGGTAAAAACAAGATATCCGTTCCACAACAATATTATAAGATTTTCCTGGACAACAAAGGTCCTGATAAAAAAGGAATTGGCTTCATTCTTCCTAACCGTGCTTGCGATTACCCACTTATAAGTTACGCCGTATCCATCGACTCTATTGAACAGTTGACGGGTATCAATTTTTTCCCAAAGCTAGAGAACGCCGAAGAACTGGAAGGCAATTTCGATTTTTCTGCTTGGCAAAAGGAAGAATCTGAAGAAGTCGTTGCTGATGTTGCTCCAATGCCGCCACCATTGCCTAAAGGCTTGTTCAATACGGTTCAGGCGCGATTGTATGTCGGCGAAACCATTACCGTTTGTGGAACCGTTGTGGCCACCAAATTTAGTCGCAAAAGTGGCGCTACTTTTTTGAATTTAGATAAAAAATTTCCCAATCAAATTTTCAGTGCTTCGATTTGGAAATCCAACCGTACCAATTTCAGTTATGCACCTGAGGATGAGCTCCTAGGCAAAAAAGTCTGTTTTACTGGCAAAATATCCTCTCATCAGGGTAATCCTACAATGGAATTGGTTAATGAAAAGAAAGTGGTCGTGTTGGATCAAGACGATCCGGAATAGACTATTTTGGGGTCATCGCTCATTTAGTCGTCAACATGCCTACCCACTAAGCCTTTGCTGCATGCTTCCTCCTTCACTCCCGTCGGGCTTCTCCACACTCGCAGGTCTGCTCGGCCCTTCACTACTTTACGGGCTTCAGCTTCGCTTCACATTCCGTCCCCCTTGCCCGCTACATTACAATTTTCTAGAGGTGTGACGGTCTACGAATTTCTATTTCATCTTTCTTGATAAGTTTAGCTAACCGTCTATCCTGGCTCAAGCAATCTTTGCTTTAATTCCGTCATATCCGACGGAATTCTAGAATTATAATAAATGAAGCCAAAGCTCCGTGCGACACCTTACCTGTGCTTTCATTAAGAATCCACAATCTGATTATCAGTATTCGGGCTTGAGTGAAGTGCCGCACCTATGGAGCTATGGTTCAAATCACTGTGATGATTCTACTAAGATGTCGCACCTACGGCGCTACTAGATTTAGTCTGAACAATCTCGACAACATTATGATTAGAAATTGGCTTTGAATGAGACAAGTGATATCTTCGTGTAAAATTGTATCCAATGAATTTCACACAAATTGAGTTTATACAGCAAGACAGTATCGCGATTATCAAGTTTAATCGGCCAGAGGTGATGAATTGTGTTGGACCAACCACCCATCTTGAACTCCTTGAAGCGTGGCAAGAATTTAAGGACAATGATGAGTTAAAAGTGGCCATTATCACTGGAACTGGAGATGCTGCTTTTTGTAGTGGTGGTGATCTGAAAGCTGCTGCAGCATTAGTGCCTTCCCCCACAGATCTGGCAATTCAGCAACAACACCGAGAAGGCAAGGTAGCGGGAATCCTTGGGCCAACACGTTGGACAGACATCTACAAACCCATCATCGCAGCAGTCAACGGTGTTGCTTATGCTGGTGGATTGGAATGGGCGTGTTTTGCAGATATGCGAATTGCGGAAGAACATGCCTCTTTTGGAGTCACCTGCCGCCGTTGGAATATAGGCCTTGCCGATGGAGGCACCCAACGCTTACCAAGGATTGTCGGCATGGGTAGAGCGATGGAACTCATTCTGACAGGCAAAGTGATTGATGCTCAAGAGGCGTATCGAATTGGGCTGGCCAACGAAGTAGTTCCGAAGGGGAAATCCCTTGACAGAGCATTGGAAATCGCAGCACACATTTGTAGCTTACCGCAACCTGCCATCCGAACAGACAAGGAGGCAGCAGTAAGAGGATTTGGGGAATCGCTTGACGAAGGATTGAGAATTGAAGCTGGAACGTTCCTAGAGTCTATCCACCAACCTGAAACGATTGAAGGACTTCAAAAATTCATCAACCGTGACCATCCTGATCGACAATATGATAAAAAGGAAAAGACGGATGGAATTGTTCGTAGGAAAGACGCTAAAAGTTAACATCGAATTGAACTTAGATTACACTAGATTAAGCAGAAGGACACCTAATTACTAACCCCTAATAAAAAAATCAGTAAACAGTATTGATATTATAGAAAATTGACCTAAGTTACGGCTAGAAAACAGCGAACCATGAAAAACTTATTACTTCTATTCAGTTTAGTGCTTTTCGTCTCGTGCGATCCTTTTGACGCCATCATTGAAGAAGATCAGGAACAAGTGCTCTACTATGAAGCGGACACAAAAAGTAATGCCACCCTTCCTACAGATTCATTGCGAGTAGCGAGCTGGAACATCAAGTTTGCGGCTGGTAGAATCGATTTGTTTTTTGATTGTCACGGCGACCGTTCTTTACTGACAGCTGAAGAAGTGAATACACACTTAGTAGGATTGGCGAATAAGATCAATCAGATGAACGTTGACGTGCTGTATTTGCAGGAAATTGACATTAAATCCAAACGTTCTGCTTACATCGACCAATTACAGTATTTGCTTGATTTTACGGAATTCGACTACGCTATTTATGCCTCTCAATGGAAATCTGACTATGTGCCAAGTGATGGCATTGGACGGGTGAATTCCGGCAATGCTATTTTGTCCCGTTATCCACTAGAAAGTGCAGAGCGGATTGCCTTGCCATTGATTGACGAACAGAGTGGATTGGTGCAGTACTTTTACCTACGTAGAAACATCCTGAAAGCACAGATTAAAGATGCACAGGGACAAGTGATTGTGTTGCTCAATACCCACACTTCTGCATTTTCGACAGATGGTACAAAAGAAAAACAGCTTGCACAAATTAAGGCGGAAGCAGACCAACTTCAGGCGGCAGGAACACCATTTGTACTAGGAGGTGATTTCAACTCCTTACCACCATCTACCCAACAAACAAAAGACTTTGCGGATGATGTATGTCCAAAAGACTCAGATTTCAGCACCAACGACTTTAGTGGGGAGACTGATATACTGTTGCCTTTCTACGATTATACACCTGTGATACCACTTGCAGATTATGCTGCTGACAATACTGATTATTTCACGTTTACTTCCGACAAGAATGGATTTTGGAACCGTAAACTGGATTTTATGTTTACCAATGCAAGTTTCAAGGCTGGTCTTGTACATCAGGATGTGTCTCGTGGTGGTATTGCAACGATGCCACTGTCCGATCATGCTCCTATTAGTGGCGTGCTGTTTAACTGGTAACTGTCTTTTCTTCTTCAATTCTCTACTATGAAAACGCTATACTTTTTATCCTTTATTCTATTATTGACAGGCTTTTCGTATTCCTCTGCCTATTCACAAGAAAATTCAGTCGCTATCACTCCAAAATTGTGGCCGGATCGTAGTACACACACATTGAAACCAGGTCGTAAAGTCTGGCCATTACTCGGTGTCAAGAAAATGGGTGTTCGCAATAATATGGAATGGCAGATCCAACCGCTCTTTTTCTTTGTAGCGCCTAACTTAGGATTGAAAAAGCGGTGGTCAAATGAGAAGGGATTGAGTATTGCTAGTCTTCACAAAATCAGTTATCCTAGCATTTATCTGAACTTGATTTCCAGGGAAGGGACTGGCGGTTTCTTACCGGAAGACAGTGAAGTACCTCCAATCCTACATCTAAAAAACGAATTTCTATTAACTCTGGATAAGTGGAGCAATCTCTTTACATTTCGCTTAGGACTTGGTACTGCGTTTAAGCTGAAAGCAACAGAACAACAACTTGCTGATCTGGATTTACCGTTTATTTATAATAGGACGCTGGCATTTGGCAATACGCCGAATCTTTATTTTGGGTTGAATGTGATTCGGGATCTCACTTCACGACTTACTGTTGAGGGGGATTTTGGGGCATTTAAAGTTGACTTTGCTAGTAATCGGTTTGTATATGAAAGTCAGCTGGTACTGTTTTGGAAATTCTCGGATCGGTTTGGGGTTAAATTAGGGGCGGCGGCGGCCTATGGTCAGTATCCTTATGGCGCTGAATTTCAGATGATTCCTTTGGTGGATGTGGTGTTTGGCTTTGGAAGGAAGAAGCATAAATCGCCAAGTTGGTAAGCAGCCTTTTATACAAACTATTGTCGCGTGTCATTTTATTAACTGATGTGGTATTATAGGTATGGCGCCTCTTTAATTCCTATATCTTATTTTAGTCCATCTTCAATAGCATTTGGAAGCGGCCTAGCGGCCTGTACAGTGCAGCGATAGCTGCAGTGCGAAACAAAGTGGAGTACCGAGCAGACTTGCGAGCTGGGAATGGACGCGCCGACTGTGCATGATAATAAGCAGGCGGAGGCCCCAAAAAATAAAAAAAAACTAATACCCACGGAACTTTTTTAAAGTAAACATAGTTATTACATTTGTAGACTCTTAAAGAAGGGGCTGAAATGGTATCGACAGCATTGACCGCAAGTTGATAAGCATGCCGAGTAACGGATGTAACTACTCGTTAAACAGGTCGTTCAACAACATTTTAATTGGCGATAATTATCTGCCTATGGCTGCCTAGTTCTAGGAACTAAGCAAGCTTTTGTTCCCTCAGTAGCGCTGTCTGATAGCGATTGTACGGAGCATCACAAAATTCAGACTAGTTTGCCGTAAGCCTCGGGCGGTAAGCGAAACTTTGAGGATAAGGAGTAGTTAAGGGCCCCGACATTGAGCCCGATTCCTCTCGAAAATCCAATCATAGTCTAAGCATGTAGAAAGTCCTCAGGCACCTTGTCTGGACCCGAGTTCGACTCTCGGCAGCTCCACAAAATTGAAACTATTGCATAGTATGCAATGGTTTTTTTTTGCTTAAGATTTTCATTGAACTACAAAGTCAATCATTATACCTGAGATAGCTGATATTTTTATCCTTAACCGTATATTTATACAAGGACTTTTAATTATAATCAGTAAATTTGTTTACTTACTTACAAATTTAGGGATAACGATTATATCTCACAAAAAACAACATAATGAAAACAATTATAAACCTTCTAGTATTCTTCATCACAGTTTCTGTGGTATCCGCACAACCACTCCTTAAGAAAGAGACCCCTTTGCAAAAGAAACTCAAAGAGATTTATGCTCTGAATCATCCCACAACAGCCTCGTACTTAAAAACAAATCCAGTTAAACGTCTAGATAGTTTGGTGGTAGATTACGATGGTATTTATTCGTATTATAATGGCTTTGGGCTTAAGATTACTTACGAATATGATAACCTCAACAATTCTGCAATAGAAAGAAGATATAGAAGACAAGATTCAATTACCCCTTATGTAATCTATGATTCGGAAGAATGGGTTTCCAATACAAACGAACAGTTGATACAACAGACTTATTTCCGGAATTGGGATGAATCTACAAGTTCTTTCAACTACGGTTATCAAAACCAATATTCCTATACCAACAACCAAGTTTCAGAGGAAATTAAATTGAATTGGGATGGAACAACTCAAACTTGGAACACCTGGCAAAAACAACAAAAGACATACGATACCTCAGGTAAGTTAACAGAAGTATTAATCCAAAATTGGCTAAACAATCAATGGACAGATTCTAGAAAACAAGTTTACACTTACAATACTAACAACCAAGTATCGCTTATGGAAGAGTTCAGAAATCCTTTTGGTGCTGGTTGGATTGTTGATAAAAAAACGGAGTATACCTACAACACCAATAATGATCTTGTTCAGGAATTGAATAGTGAAATAGTTAATAGTAATTTTGAAAACTCGAAGAAACTGGATGTTATCTATCTTTCCGCTGGCCAGCAAATTGCCTATGAATATTACTACTGGGATAATAATACTTGGGATACGTCTTCTAAAATAGAACGTTTTTATGATCAAACTAATAATTTGACTAGTCAGATTTTTTATGATGGTTTCTCATCAAGTACAACTTTTGACATCGACTACAAGGAAATTTTCACGTACGACAATGCACTCCCCTACTCCGAATTGCAAACGACACTTGAAGAATGGGAATGCAAACACCAGTTAATCACTTATCAAATACAACGTCTCGCGTATTACTCAGGACAACTTGAATCGTATCTGGCAGGGTTTTACTATTGGACGGATCTCGCTACGGGTATCGAGGAGCCAGTACTCTCTGGATCAGAACACATCACCGCCTACCCCAACCCAGCTTCAAGTCTATTGTACTTTGAACTACCACAAACAAATGATCCCGCTACAGTTGAGCTCTACAACGCCGCAGGCCAACGCGTCATCAGTACCGAGCTATCAGACAACAGCCTCCCCCTTACAGATTTGCCAACAGGGTTCTACAGTTACTTGGTACGTCAAAATGGAAAAGCATATAGTGGGAAGATAATTGTTGAGTAGTATTCCAACTATTGTTCTCTGGACTAGCTTGACAAGGACTAAGTATTATTCCGCTTTCAGAATTCCTAAGCAGTAGTTGATTTTTACAATTATTGTGACTATATTGATTACTATATTTCTTAAATTAAACATGAACAAAATGAAAAAATTAACTTTGCTTTTTGCATTGTTTGGATGCTTGTGTCATACTGCATCTGCTCAATTAACGGCATCACCCTCGCCTAAACTCTACAATGTTTACATGTCGGTAACGAAAAACACTTCAACACAGAAATGTTATTACATGAAATTTCAGTATACTTGCCCCGCAGGTAATTGCACGTTGCAAATTGCTAAATTTGGTACTAGTGAAAACACATGGAACTCAGGTGCACCAAACACCTATTTAAGAACCTGGACAGGAACGGTTTGCTTTGACAAAACCGCCAATTCGTATTCCTCAGTAATAAATTGTAGAGCTGGAACAGCAAAAGACGGATGTGTAGTGGTAATTGAAGGAGGAGGATGATTAAAATAAAATAAAGCACAAAAAAGGACTTCTTTCACAGAAGTCCTTTTTTGTTTCTAGCTACTAGCCAGTTTTATTCACTAAAAACCCCCACCAACCAATCAATCTCCGTCTTCGTGATTAGCAAATTGTAAATCGCATTGACTTTACTGAATGCTGCATTCAGAAATTGGAGCTGCACATTCCGATAGTCCAAGGAAGTAATCCGTCCCGCCTTAAACTGTTCCATCGTCATTTCCAGATTACGGCGTGCTAAGTTGATTTGTTGATCTGTCAACTCCAATACTTGCTGCTGTAGCTCATAATTAGTAATCAGTATTTCCAGTTGGTTGTTGAGTTCCGCCTGCGCTTCAAGCAAATTCAGTTTCGAGATCTCAGTTTGCAGTCGTGCCCCTTCCTGCTGTTGCAATGCCAGACCACCGTCAAACAGTCGCCAGTTGAAGTTAGCAGATACCCCTATATTGACATTAGAAGGGAATACAGCCGGCACAGGCTCTCCCGTCTGTGGATTCTCTTTAAATACCTTAAACACGGTCTCAGAGAACCCTGCTGTCGCTCCTAGGACCAATGTTGGCTTCCGATTGCGACTTTCCAGCTCCGAATTTAGCCGATTCAGCTCATCGATCATCATTAGAGACTTCAGTGTAAAACTCTCTTCGCTTAGCCGTTCTTTCAGTTTTTCAGCATTGAGCTTTTCCGACTCTACGCTTAAACGATCTGGGAATGTATAGCTTTGATTACCTGATAAGTCAAGTGTATTATAGAGATTACGCTTAGCGATTTCCACTTGCACCTTCTGACTTACAAGATTCGTACTATCTGTCATCGCTGCCGTTTCAAACTGTAAAATGTTGTAGGAGTTACTCGTACCAAATTCCTTTTTGATGCGTTCAAACTCAATACGGGCTCTCGAAAGTTGTAGGACTTCCCTTAACACCTCTAAGCGCTCCTTTTCAAACAAGACGGCATAATACTGCTGCGTAATCGATCTAAACAAAGTATTAGCTTCAACGTCTTCCTGTAATTCTGCTTGCGACACTTGCTTATTTAGTATGTCTTTGGTGGCCTCAAATCGACCACCATTAAAGGGAATCCACTGCGCATCAAGAGAAGCGCTGATTCGACCATTATAAGCTACACCATCCGGATTAACGAAGTTATTGGTATCATAATTCAACCCAGAAGTAAAAGAGCCATTTAGATCTACAGTTGGTGGCTTACCAGTAGTTGCCCAGCTATTATTATTCAAAGCAATTCTAACATTACCCCTTGCCACTTTTATCCGAAAGTTGTTTTCTAGCCCAATAACAATAGCCTGCTCCAAGGTCATCTGCTCTTGTGCGGGAACAACAGTAGAGAATATCATTCCTAAAAACACAAACCCAATTACAGTTAAAAGCCTCATAATGTATTACTTAATAAAAAATTTATTCGGACCTTCTTTTAAAAACTTAGCATACTTCTCTATTCTTTTCTTGCGCCCTTTTTCAAAATACTTAAATATGCTTTCATTGTCCCTTCTACTATATAACCACGCAAACATAGAGAGATCTCTTGTCATTCGCAAGTAAGGAAACAACGCAATGTCTTCTTTTGTTATTGTACCAAATTCGCTATATCCATCCAACATGGCTTGAAAGTAGACTGGTGCTAGTTTTTCTTTCTTTTTGGCGATCAAGTGATTCTCTACAGATTTCAAATTAATACAAAGATCGTATAGGTGAAAGCCGATCCCACAATCATCAAAATCAATCGGTACGGGTTCCGCTCCATCCCAGATCACATTCCCAAAATGTAAATCGGCATGGATCAGTCCACTCTTTTTCGGAAATCGCTTGTCGTAGTCCTTCAATTTTGCCAATAACGCCTCCCGACATTCGTTAAACACCGCATATTCTTTTTTAGAGAGGCCTTCCTCAATGACAAACAATCCGTTAAAACGATCATCTTTACCAAGCAGCCCATCTGGATGCCAATATCGCCTTGCTTTGATCGGAATTTGACTAGCAGGCTGGTGAAATTCGCCAAGCAATCGCCCAATCGCCTTACAGTTTTTTTCATCAATAGAACGACTACGAAAAACACCTTCTTTCCAAGTCATTACCGTACAATTCCGCCTTAGGTGATCTCCCTTAAATGCAGCTTGGATTAGTACTTCCTTGGCTTTTGAAGCCACTGGCATCTGAACATTCATTTTCCGTTTTTGAAGATGACTCAGCCAAGCCAACTCTTCTCGTATTCCCTCTTGTGTATGATATTCGTCTCTGTGGATGCGTAGCAAATAATCTCCCTTTCGGGTAATGACCTTGTAAGTCGCATTCTCACCGTGATTGATGAATTCCAGTTTTGTTACCTTCAGATCATACTGTTGCAACGCATTGTTAGCCAATTGCCGCAACTGATAAACTTGTGAGCGATAACTTGATGTTTCAAATGGTTTCATACCTCTGTTTCAAAATGTGTAACTATAATAATTGTTCAACGCAGATTATTTATTAATAGTTCCATTTCAGCATTGGTGCTAATTTATTTTCCTACAATATTAAACTAATAATTTTGAAATCGGATGATCCTTTGTCGGATTTTTGTTCTTGTGTTTTCTTTCGTTAGGGGTCTTCCTTCCTAAGCGAAACAGGCCTACCTGCCTACTGCGCTTAGGAAGGTCGGGTCGTCCGGGATTCTCTCCGCTGCGCTGCGTTCAAACAACCCCTACCACCCCTAGTCCAATCGCTCTGCTTATGCTATAGGCGATAAAGGAGTTTTACTAGAAAGTAAATCTGTACAGAATTCCCCTACAAAACACTAGATACCGGTTTACACTTTCATCAGCGACAATACCTAGTATAGGCCTACTTTCCATTGCGCAGCAGGTAGGTCAAATGTTTATAGTAAAAAGCAACAAGGACACAAATACGTCCCTGAAAGACGTCGAATATTCTGCTAATGAATCAAAAAAACACTCCAATTCTAAAACGCTGAAATTACCGTTTAGACCCAAGAATGATTAAGGACTGATTTTTATTGTCGTTTAAAAAATATTCCAACGGGGATTGGACTCCGACAAACCTTTCATAATATCTCTTCATTTTATCATTACCTCCACAACAGCCGCCGGCTGAATAAACTTACCAGTCTTGTGCGAATCGTTAGTGTCGATTCCTGTAGCCGTTAAGATCTTGTGTGCTTCCTTTGGTGTCAAATCAGGATTAAGTGATTTCATCAAGCCTAGCAATCCTGCAACGTAAGGTGTTGCCATTGAAGTACCATTGAAAAACTTATACTGATTCTTAGGAAAAGTAGAATAAATATTGACACCAGGAGCAGCAATACCCATTTTTAGATTATGGACTTCGTTAGAAAATGTGGCTTTCGCTAGTTTCTGGTCAACAGCACTTACAGTGATTACGCCTTGGCAATTAGCAGGAGAGACCTTTGTTGCGTCTTGGCTTTCATTACCTGCAGCCACCACTACAATTGCTCCTTTCTTATTAGCATAGCGTACTGCATCATTGTAAGCCTTCTGCGACTTATCATTTGACGGACCACCTAATGACATGGAAATCACATCCGCACCACGATCAGCAGCCAAAAGCATACCTTTAATGATATCGCGTTGTGTGCCCATTCCCCATTGATTCAAGACCTTTACGCTGGTCACATCCATGAAGTCATTATTTGGTGCGTAAGACGCTATTCCTTTCTTGTTATTAGAGACGGCTGCCGCAATTCCTGCACAGTGTGTCCCGTGTCCTTGTGGATCGTTGTCATATCGTTTATTGATCGACTTAAAGTTATCCGCAATATCCTCGTGACCAGAATCTACACCAGTATCTAAAATCGCGACTAGCGCTTCCTTTTTAGGCTTCACCTTTTGGCTACTCAATAGCGCATACAGTTTATCCAATTCCATTTTTTCGAATCCCCAAAGGTTTCCGATACCTGGGTCGTCCAAACCAAATTCTCTATTGATTTTTGTAGGCGCTTTACCCACATTCAAGTCCGTTTTGATGACTTCATTGACCTCTACCCAATCAGTAAATCCGGAAGCGGTCAATTCATTCATGATATCCGAAATAGATACGCCTGCTGGCAAGTCAAGCACGTAATAATCATCAAGTGATGTCATGTCTGGGCTTCCAATATCAGTAAATGCGGTAGTGGCAGTGATGCCATATTTTTTCATGAAATCAGATAAGGCATTAATCGTTTTACCATCCTTGATATCGACTAGCAGTTCTCCGCTTTCTGATGCATAGTTAGGCTTGGCATCCTGTACATTTGACGAAGGCATGTCGCTTATCGGTTGATTGTAGGAATTGACCATTACCTTAAAGTAAGCAAATTTAAACATGGCCATCAGGATGACTAATAGTCCAAAAAACGCTTTTTTGTTATTCTTAAAGACATTGACCAATTGCGTCGAAACACCCAATACAACGAGGTCTCTAAACAATATACCCATTTTGTATTCCGACGTTGCTGGCGACATCACTAATGACAACACATACACAAGCAAGAATGCCACGAATGACTTACTGAAAAGTGATGAAGCGGCTGCTTGGTTTCTAAAGAAGTACCAAAGTGCTAGTGAGAACAAACAGATCCCAAAACTAACGGGATAAATATAATTAAGCAATTCCATGATGCTAAAATTTCTTTATTAAAAAATGGGTTATACAGTTGTAAACGAAACTATCTTAACAGGAGTTCCCCACATGGCATTTCCTGCCATTCCTTCCATCTCTTTTACCTTGATGGTCACGGTTTCTCCTTTCATTTTGAGTTGTTCGGGCATGTTTGTTGGTAGCCAATTTTTCCCATCACTTCCTTCGATTCCCCAAAACCCCATACCGAGATCCTTATAAACTACTTTGCCTGTTACAGTTACTTTTGCCATGTGTTTCTTTTATCAATTAAGCGCCATTTACAGCGATATAGATTCAATGTACAATATTCATTCCGTAACCGCTAGTTGGAAGCCGCTTTTTCTACGAACGCAGTGATTTTTTCGATGGAAATTTCTGGATGTTACTGTATAGCTATTTCTGGTTACAGCAGGAGGCATTTTCAGATTTGTATTATTGGGCGTGCCCCGCTTTCCGCAACTCATTTACAATTCGCTGTTTCAAGCGGGTCGCGTGTTGCGCAGCTCACTATTCGTTCGGCCCGCACTACGTTTGGTCTCGCTCCTGACGTCGCGCCTGCTACACCCGCTCACGCGCCTCTTGTATTGCAATAGAAGTAAGACGAACCGATTTCCTAGTCAACAGAAACACCTACTTCTTAATATTACGGACTTCAGTTACTTTGATCGTTCCCTTTTCCTCGTCAATCTTAAGCGTAACGGACTGGTCATCCATGATCCCGTCATACTGGTAGTTCATACTAGAGAGATATCCCTTATCATCGTAGGAAAGACGGAGATACTCCTTGGCGAGTTCTTCCAGTTCGTTACTGTATTCTTTGTTCTCATTAGGCTCGTCCCATTGAACTGGTACAAATACACGTTCAGGAATCTCGAATAACTGTTGCGCCACAAGAAAGGCTTCTGCCCAACTACTAGTCGGCAGATCCATGATGAACGTACGTTCAAATTTGTTTTTATCCCAGTCTTTACGAATGTCTTCATAGTAAACTGGCACTTTATTATCACGGATCGATTTTACGTAAGTAGCATAGTTTGTTATGCCTTTCGGTGCTGGAAATTTAGAAATATACCCTTCAAAAATGTACCCAGTCTGTCCATTATAAGAAACTTCTGCCATCCCTGCTTCAATTCTGTCAATTTTAAGATTGATGGTGGTTGCACTTTTCTTCAATGTCAATTTTGATCCATAAGGAAGATGTCTCAAAATCTCAGAGCTTTTTACTGACGACTTATGCAAGTCAAGACCCTCAGGATGCAACACATATACAAATGTCCCTTTGTTTTGAGGATCATCATTCGCCAATATAGTATTGAAACAAATCGGAAGGAGTAAAAAGAGGATCAGTAATCGGAAGTTCATTTTCTAAATTTTAAACGAATATAAGACATTGCATTTTTTCACAAGACTATTTGTAAATATAATGCCAAAAAATAAATGAACAATTAATAATAGATTTTTAAGACCTGCCTTCGTTGCACAACAGGCAGGCGTCAGACTATAGGTTTTCCTGAAAGTAAAACCTTTCGTAACTGGGAACACATGTCTACAAAGGCATGTAGTGTCTTTTGGCTTGATACTCTTCACCTTTTTAGAAATAGGATTATTAGTCTTCTTACAAATAGGGCCGATGCTACGCACCTTTTTAGGTTTTAGTGATTAGTTTTCTTACAAATAGGGACGATACTACGTACCTTTTTTGATTCAAGTGATTAGTTTTCTTACAAACAGGGATGGTGCTCTGCACCTTTTTAGAAATGGGATTATTAGGTTTCCTACAAATAGGGCCGATGCTACGCACCTTTTTAGGTTTTAGTGATTAGTTTTCTTACAAACAGGGATGGTGCTCTGCACCTTTTTAGAAATGGGATTATTAGTTCTTCTATTCGCAGGTCTGTAAAGGCACGTAGTGTCGTCACTATTTGTAAAAAACACAAAGTACGCAATCCTACAAAGGCACGTAGTGTCGTCCCTATTTGTAAAAAACACAAAGTACGCAGGTCTACAAAGGCACGTAGTATCGTCCTGCCTTCCTGCGGTCAGCAGACAGGTGAAGTAGTGTTGTCACTATTGGTAAATCCAGGCACGCATGTCTACAAAGGCATGTAGTGTCTTTTGGCTTGATACTCTTCACCTTTTTAGAAATAGGATTATTAGGTTTCTTACAAATAGGGACGATACTACGTACCTTTTTAGGTTTTAGTGATTAGTCTTCTTACAAATAGGGACGATACTACGTACCTTTTTTGATTCAAGTGATTAGTTTTCTTACAAACAGGGATGATACTCTTCACCTTTTTAGAAATAGGATTATTAGTTCTTCTATTCGCAGGTCTATAAAGGCACTTAGTGTCGTCCCTATTTGTAATAACACCAAGCACGCAATCCTACAAAGGCACGTAGTGTCGTCCCTATTTGTAATAACCAGGCACGCAGGTCTGTAAAGGCACGTAGTGTCGTCCCTATTTGTAAAAAACACCAGCAACCAAGTCCAAATAGTCACTTAGTAAACCCTAAATTAGATGCCAATTGTTAATTATTTATTATACCCTATCGTCTTAATCCTTTTGCGTACTTAGCCACCGCTACAATCTCAGCATCAGACAACAGCTTAGAGTAAGGCAGCATTGAGCCTCGGCCAAAATAGATCTGTGCCACGGTTTCCTCTATACTGATCTCAGAAATCGACAACTTCTTGGCACCACCTATCTTGAGTTTACCCTTAAATCCATGACAGGAGGCGCAATTTCGTTTAAAAATAGCTTTGCCATCCAGATCGTCATACTTGGCTGCCAACAACTCCTTGGCTTTTGCCAATTGCTCTGGTGGTACAGGGTCGGTTGGGGGCGCTTCTACTTTGTTTTTATTAGATGTTTGTACTGATTTCGGTGGATCGTTTTTCGATTTGTTGTTACTATTCATATCATTCGAACAGGACCACGCTAACAGGCAAACAAACAGGCTATAAATAAGATATTCTCGCTTCATGATAGACAAATCTAATTAAAATTTTACACAAACCAATGTTGTTGGTGTACCTTTGACTTAATTTGAAAATACACCTCACCATATTATTCATGATCGTGCTTTTCACAAACTGTACAACAAAAACTGTACAATTGCGTTCAGTTACAGTAGCAGATTTTTCAAATTTTGTAGCCGCGACCGACTACAAAACTGATGCTGAGCAATATGACTGGACCTTCATACAGCAAACAGTTGATCACTTTGAAGTGGTATTTGGTGTTGACTGGCGCTGCCCGGATGGTATTTCACCAGCACATCCTGATGATCCCATCACACAAGTTAGCTACAACGATGCTAAGGCATATACGGAGTGGTCCTCCACCCAACTCCCTGATTATCAAAAATATTGGGAGACAGTAAAAACAGACAAACGTAAGATCAATTCTCATGCCTCAACCATTTTACCCACTGAACAAGTCAATATTGTAGGCAATACCTGGGACATCACCCTACCCGATTCTCAAGGACGCATCCGCCTAGCGGGTGGTTCTTACCTCTGTAATGCACTACAATGCAATGGTACTAAGCGGGAGCGTGTGCTGTATGTGGACCAAGAGACTGGTAATTCTCATATCAGTTTTTCAGTTTATTAGGCGTGATGCTTTGAGCACTATATACGCCTTTGATAGCTTTGAGCAGTTAATGTGCAGCATTTGTCAGCCTAGAGGTAATACTCCTAGGATTATATAATTTCTACCGAGGTTGACGGCTGAAAGTGCTAACAAAACAGAATATGGCAAGGTCTACTTCTGCTGCCCCAACGACAACAACCACAGACCAAAGAATGTCAAGCTACCATTCAATAGGATAATCAAAAAACCAAACTCGAAACCATTGAACCACGACGCAGAATTCGCATTGATGATATATGACAATACGGGCGCTACAAGACAAACCACAATTGCCAGTCTGTCGTTGACTTTAAGCTTAGTCAGTAGTCCAAATGCAAAGAGTCCTAAGATCGGACCATAAGTGTAGCCTGCAGCAACAAAAATCTGGCTAATCACTGCCGTATCATTCACTTGATAAAACGCCAGGATCACCAAGAACAGCAATACGGAAAACCCAATATGAACCATAAACCGAGTCCGTTTAGAATCCTTGTCTGTCCGCTTGATTGTAGGTGGCTCAGTTGTGTCTAACACATCTTCTCTTTCCTCCAGACTGGTTGCAGCTGGCAGATCCGAAAACGAGGTCTTAAATCCTAGGAAATCAACGCAGAAGGAAGTTGTCAAGGAAGTCAGTGCAGAGTCCGCACTAGAATAAGCTGCAGCAATCAGTCCTAGGACAAAAAGCACGCCAACAGCAGGAGACAAATGCTCAAGAGCAATCACTGGATACAGTTGATCGGTTTTAGCAGGTATTTCAATCGCAAATTTATTAGCATACAGGTACAATAAAGCGCCTAGCGCCAAAAACAGGATATTGGCAAACACCAATACGATACTAAACCAAAACATGTTTTTCTGTGCATCACCAAGCGTTTTACAAGTCAGGTTTTTCTGCATCATGTCCTGATCCAATCCAGTCATCACAAGAGCGATCAACGCACCTGAAATAAATTGTTTAAAGAAATTATTCGGATCACTCCAGCCGTTTTCAAAAAAGAAGAGTTGCGAGTACTCACTTTCAGTGATCAACGACGGAATACTGGTGATGCCAACCCCAAGCTGTGAGGATATCGCTATAACAGTAAGAATCACCGCAGCAAGCATGCAGGAGGTCTGTATGGCATCAGTCCACACAATGGTTTTAATCCCGCCTCGAAAAGTATACACCCAAATCAGCAAAATAGTAAGGAGAACAGTCAGCCAAAACGGCATCCCAAAAGGATCCATAACAAATTTTTGCAGCACAATCGCCACTAAGTACAGTCGAAAAGAAGCGCCAATTGTTCTTGAAAGCAAAAAGAAAAATGCCCCAGTTTTATAAGATACATTCCCAAATCGCTGCTTGAGATACCCATAGATAGTTACCAAGTTTAGCTTGTAATACACTGGCATCAGTATCGTCGCAATGACAAGATATCCTACCAAATATCCAAACACCATTTGCATATAAGAAAACGACTGATTACCACCGCCAGCTCCAACCACACCCGGAATAGAGATAAAAGTAACACCGGATAGCGACGCACCGATCATCCCGAAAGCGACCAAATACCAAGGAGATTTCCGACCCGCTAAAAAGAAATTATCATTTCCTGAATCTTTACTTGTAAAGTAAGACACGATCATCAATAAGATAAAGTAAAGAGCAACTATAGAAAGGATTATTCCTGGTGTAAGTGATGACATAATGGTGATTTGTGGTGCTAGCACAAATGTAGATAAAATTCATGAATTTTATCCACGTAATTAGGGCACCCGTGGAAAGTGCTGAAAGGCGATGTTCAATATGCGGATTCATCTTCATTTCTATTCTTAATTGATAGAAAGAGGTTGAAAGGTTACAATACTTAAAACAGTGTAACAGATTTCCTTGAAATTTTGTAATTTAATGGGATGAAAAATCTATGGTTGATCCTTCTATCGCTATTCTTCTGTTGTAGCAGCATTGCTGCTCAGGTTACTGTATCTGGAGAAACATTGCTTGTAGGTCCAACGCTTGGAGCTGTCACCCCTGCGGAGACACCTGTGTTTTTTGTAGTTGAAAAAGGAAACAACGCTTCGCAATTTGGGGTGAGAATCAGAGAAACAGTGTCTGGAATCACGCACTTACCCTATGAAACACTGCCACTTTGTAGTGGAGATGTCTGTGCCTACATCGCCAACTTTGCGAACCTCCCAGTTGAAAAATCATTGAAAGTTTATGTGTACCGAAATAATACTATTCAGGAGCAAAGTCTAACTGAGTTCACTGTTCCTGGAAACGGGGTACAGGATTTCAACTTTCTAATTGGTAGTTGTGCCGCTATAGGAACTGGGACTGGACCAAGAGAAGATATCTTTCCACAAATGGCTTCAGAAGACGCTGAGTTTATGATCTGGCTAGGCGATATGGTTTATTTGCCCTATGATTTAGACACTACGCTTGCATTTGATACTTACTTGCGATACTCCACACTGAGCCCTAGGCGTAATCAACTCTTTAAAAGCTTTTTCCATTTTGGAATGTGGGATGATCATGATTATTCCTACAATAATGGCACTGCAGACTACTCAGATAAAGACTATACCGCCAGCTTATTTAAACATTGGCTACCCAATCCGAACTATGAACATCCCAGTACCACTGGGGGAATTCAAAGTAACTATAAGTATCGAGATGTTGAGTTTTTTAACACCGATGTTCGATATTACAAAACTGCAAATGACCATCTAGGGCAAACCCAACTCAATTGGCTCAAGCAACGACTCCTGCAGTCTAACGCCACTTTCAAATTCGTTCAAGTGGGTACTCCTGTGCTTGATGAGAGGACCAATAACAACACGGAAACGAGTATGTGGCAAACTGGGGAACGCCAAGAGTTATTTGACTTCATCTATGCTAATAATGTTGAAGGGGTGATCTTCTTTACTGGTGATCTGCATCGGTCCCATTTTGTAAAATATAATCCAGGATGTAACAGCACCTACCCTTTTTATGAGTTTATGAGCTCTCCACTAACTTCTGGTGCTAGTTCTTCTTCTACAATTTATGCTGGTGCATTTTACGAAAGCAATACCCACTCATATGGTAAGATCTCTGTTTCCGGGCCTAGTGGCAATCGTGCCCTGCTTCTACAAAACAAAGATGTCAACGGTACAGTCATTGGTTCCTTTTCTATCAATGAAAACGAACTAAAATTATCAGGAATTGCTGATGATGACCCAGCAACAGCATTGCGCGCCCATTATCCCTTAGACAACAGTGCGAATGATGTGAGTGGCAATCAATTTCACGGAACGTTTACAGGAACTAATCTATCAACAACTCCTAACCGTTTCCTAAGTAATAACGATGCCATGAAAATTAGTACTGGCGGCAGTCAATTTAAAACCATAGCATTACCAAGCCAGGTATTGAATAATCTATTGGATGTCACTATTTCTTTTTGGTCAAAACCTGAGGTACAAGCAGCAGGGCTAGTTTCTGGCGCATCTAGCACTTATGGAAATGAAGTTTTAATGTACTATGGAGCCAACAAGAACTATTCAATTTTCTTTAAAAACAATGCACTTTTATCCAAAGATACTTTTGATTTAAGCGAATGGCATCATGTTGTTGCAACACATCGCGGAAGTACTGGTTTGACACAACTTTATGTAGATGGGGAATTTCAAGGAGAAGAAGTACATTTGACAGGGCCATTATCCGTTGTATCACTGCTTTGTTTAAATGACCAGGATGGTGCTGGTGGCGGAAATCTAGACCCCAATCAACAATTTTATGGAGAAGTTGATGATCTCAGAATTTATGATAAGGCGCTTTGTTTGTATCAAATTGAAGATTTGTATAGAGATGGAATTCCCGAACTGACTGCTATTTCAAGTCCATTATTGTGTAATCCGCCTGTTACGGCTACTTTTCAAGCCACAGGAACCACGAATGGCAATTATCGTTGGTATCATGACCCAATTAGCAATTTTGCGATTGCTAATGCCACAAATTCGGCTGTAAATGCTACAATTACAGAATCCAAAACCCTATGGGTTGCTGCCTACACACCTTGGCAATCAAGCAGAAGAATACCAGTGACAAGAACGGTTGGACCAACAATTTACACTGATGCAACAACATATACCAACCCCGTAGAATTGACTGCAAGCTACCCGATCAAAGGCCATGGTGCTGATGAAACAGGGAACTATCCTGGGCTATCTGGTTCAGGAACGGTATGGAGAACTGGAATGGATGGAGGGGTAAATGGTGCTATCGGGTTCGATAGTTATCCAGATATACTTACAGTACCGAATACAACACTTGATATGGCAGAACGTGCTACTGTATCATTCTGGATAAAGACTACAGACTCCGGTTGTGGTGTATTTAGTGCTGCAAATAGGTCATTCGGAAATGGGTTACTCTTTTTTATCAATGCCGACGGACATTCAGATATTTGGATGAATAATGGACATCGCGTGTTTCAATCTCCCAATATCAATGATGGTAACTGGCATCATGTAGCCATCACTTTTGATGGTGTAAACGCACTGGTACATCCTTACCTTGATGGCGTTCATATGGAAGTTATCAACTGGGGTAGTTTTCGTCCTAGGGTATTTGATATTCCTAATGGCGCCTTAGTCTTTGGTAATGATCAAGATGGTGCAGGTGGTGGTGGCTACCAGACCAATCAGCAGTTTGAAGGAAGTATTGATGAAATTAAACTCTATCGAAGATTATTATCTGAAGATGAAATTGAAGTCCTTGCTGCTAGAAATGATGTGGTACAGGAGCCTTTTCAAACACCTGTCAGCCCAACTGTTTTGTGCGCTAATGATACCACTCGTCTTCAGCTATATCCACTTCAAGAGGGAATCAATTATTCCGTTGAAAACCAATCTGGTGCACCTATTGCCACCACTTCCTACATGAATGCAGATACCTTAGTCTTTGAGTTTCCTGTAAATCAGAGCATCACTGTGAACTTAACTGCAGAAGACCAGACAACAGGTTGTACGAATGACTTTGCTGGAACTAATCTAATAAGAGTGGCGGGTTGCCTGGAATTGGAAGGTTGGCTACTTGGCGCGTATGACTCCAATACAGCTTCAATGCGGGATGATCTCCGTCAGAAAGGACTCATTCCCCTTAGCGGTCCTAATGGACCTCTGAAGCCTGAGTTACTTGCGACTACTGGCGCTAAAGCTTTAGTAGATTGGGTGATGATCGAATTGCGAGAACCTGGATCCCCATCTACTGTTGCGTTTTCAAGGAGCGGGTTGCTGCTTGCTGACGGGACGATAATCAGTGAAGATGGTAAAACACTGTCCTTCCCAACTACTATAAATGGAAGTTACTATGTGATGCTAAAACATCGCAATCACTTGCCTGCGATGACTGATGTACCGATTATGCTACCAGTTTCTGGAACAACCGCCTACAACTTTAAGACACAATACGGATATAGTTTGGGTTTGGGGAATAGTCAAATCCAATTGCCTGGTTCCTCTGAATATGCGATGTTCCCCGGAGACGGAGACCCTTCCGGGAATGCTGGCTATGATTTAAATGGTGCAGATCTGATTATTTGGCAATCTGAGAATGGCATGTTTAATGATTATCTTAATGGTGATTTTAATATGAACGGGGATGTTAATGGCTCAGATAAGATTTTGATGCTGCCGTATAATGGTGTCTTTTCTAATGTACCACGGTAAACACCATTTATATTCATGATTGGTTTAGGGATGCCTATTTGTTCTTTCTATGAAGAAATTAAATACAGAAAAATACAATTTCCATCGTAAGTTGTTTATTTATAACTTATTAAGAGCGGATCGAGGTTTTGTTGAAAAATTTCGCTCCCAATAGTTGGGAATTTTATTTTTTTGCTTATACTTGTATACAGGTTATAAATTGATACGACGCCGATATTACCTTATACGGAATCCAACATAGAAATTATCCAAGACTTCATTAATGAAACAAAAACAAGAGTTTCTAATGGTGTAACTTTAACATTCACGAATAAAGCTCAATTTGAATTAGCAGAATTGACTCTCGACTACGATATTACTACAGATGATATCGAAAATGCTATTTTAAGCCTAACTACAGAAAACTATTATAGAGGTATAGATCCATCTGGAAGAGCTGATTTTGAAGTATGTGCGTTTTATGTAGATGTAGGAATATTGGGATTTACTTGAAATATGGCCTTGAGTCTAATGGTTTACAAATTTTAATTTTTTCTAATCATGCCCCATTATATCCAATGAATCAACCATTTAAAAATTAATATTATGGTAGGAAAAAAAGTGTTAACTAGGGAAAATGTGCCTACTAATGAATTACAAAGATCTGTAGAAAAAATAATTAGTGGTGTGAAATTATGCTACAACGAAGTTTACTATTTAGATTATGAAGTAAATGAAGATACTGGCATGATAAATAGAGATAAGTTAGTCGAACATTATACAAAAGATCAAACGACTCGTAATATGAAAGCTTTAAAGAGTGCACATCTTATTGCGAAAGGAGCTGTTGCGCCAATCGAAATAATTACTTTTAGAGAAAAGTATCAAATAGCAGCTTCCATGTTAAGTATAATTCTGGGGTTTAGTAAAAATACCATCTCAAATATTGAGAACGAAGGTGTGACATCTTTGCCTAGCGGCAGATTTATAAAAGTATGTATAAACAATACAGCTTTACTTTCGCAATATATCGAAACCTGCACTTCTTTAGAAGTTCAAAAGAAAAATAAACTTCTAGAAAGGTTAACCACTTAATAAGCGACTAAAATGATTTTATAAAGAGATTTAGAAAGTAAAAAAGAACATTCTATTTAAAAGAGAAGATAAGCTTAATTGTAAACTATCTTCTCTCTTTTATTAAAGCATACCAATCTTCTGAGGCTATCAGAAGTTAATTAGAAAATGAGTAGAACACAGCAACTATGGTCAATGCCACCATATGGTTACAAGGTCGTAGCTTCGAAACGTTCGCTTCCATTAAATAAAAAAACAGCAGTTAATAAAAATTCATAAAACTATGGCAATTAGCAAAAAAGGATAAAAGGAAAATAATAGTAGATCGAAAAAATATTTATGGTGGGTTTTGATAAGTAGTTCGACCTAATTTTCTCTTTTTGAATTCCAGTCATTTTATCCTATTTTGCAAACATGACAGCCAAGGAGCATCAACGCTTACTGAAACGCGCCACCACCTTCTTCAAATCCAAAAAGTGGAAACCCTTCCCATTTCAGCTAGAAGCGTGGAATGCCAACCTCGAAGGCTACAGTGGTCTCGTAAATGCTCCTACAGGTTCCGGAAAAACCTACGCACTATTCATGCCCATTGCTCTAAATTTTATCAGAAATCACCCTAAAGACTTCAGCAAATCCGACAATGGGATCCAAGCAATCTGGATTACGCCAATCCGCGCCCTTGCTAAGGAAATTCAGTCTTCCTGCACTAAGGCTGCAGAAGGGCTGGGACTGAACTGGAATATCGCTATCCGTACTGGCGACACTTCCTCAAAAGAGCGACAAGCGATGAAGCGGAAACCGCCTGAAATACTGATCACAACACCAGAAAGTCTGCACTTGCTCCTTGCTTCAAAAGGATATGATAAATACTTCAGACATCTCGATACCGTAGTCATTGATGAATGGCATGAGCTCATCGGTTCTAAGCGTGGCGTTCAAGTAGAGTTAGGGTTGTCCCGATTGAAAGGACTGTTACCAGAACTTAAGATTTGGGGCATTTCTGCTACGATTGGCAATATGGACCAGGCAGTGGAAGTGTTACTAGGCGATACCTTAAAAAACAAAACGTGTAAAGTGATTCGCGCCAACATCAAGAAAGAAATCATTGTGGAGTCGATATTGCCAGATGAGATTGATAACTTTCCTTGGGCAGGACATATCGGGTTGACCTTACTGAAAAAAGTAATCCCGATCATCGAACAAAGTAAGAGTACACTGATTTTTACAAATACTCGCGCCATGTGCGAAATCTGGTACCGGAATCTGCTTGAAGTAGCACCAGAATTAGCAGGTATCATTGCAATGCATCACAGTTCTATCAGTAAGGAACTGCGTAGTTGGGTAGAAGATGCGCTACATGAGGAAAAACTGAAGGCAGTTGTCTGTACTTCAAGCCTAGATCTTGGAGTGGATTTTCGACCAGTTGAAACCATTGTTCAGATTGGTAGTCCTAAAGGTGTTTCTAGGTTTGTGCAGCGAGCAGGACGAAGTGGACATCAGCCTGGATCTGTGAGTAAAATCTATTTTGTTCCTACACATTCCCTTGAGTTGATTGAAGGAGCTGCCTTGCGCAAAGCGATAAAAGAGGACGTGCATGATTCCCGCATTCCCTATATACGCTCGTTTGATGTGTTGGTGCAATACCTGATCACACTTGCAGTATCAGACGGGTTTGACCCAGATATGATCTACAAGGAGGTGATCCGTACCTTTTCGTTCAATAGTATCAGTCGTGAGGACTGGTATTGGGTGCTGCAATTTATTGTAGATGGTGGCCCTGCATTGCAAGCGTATGATGAATATGAGAAAGTAGAAGTGGTGGATGGGTTTTATAAGGTATTGTCGCGTGCAGTGGCATGGAGGCATCGGTTGTCGATTGGTACAATAGTAAGTGATTCGATGATGCGACTAACCTTTGTGTCAGGCAAGAAGATTGGCAATATTGAAGAGTGGTTTATTTCACAGCTCAATGTCGGTGATGTGTTTTGGTACGCAGGACAAAGTCTTGAGTTGGTACGAATTAAAGGAATGACTGCTCAGGTTCGTAAGAGCAAAAAGAATAAAGGGAGAATTCCTTCTTTTATGGGTGGGCGAATGTCCTTAACATCTCAATTGTCTAGTATGCTGCGTGTCAAGATTCATGAAGCGAGCCAAGGGATTTATAAGGATCTGGAGATGAAAGCTTTACGTCCGTTGTTAGAATTACAAGCAGCATTGTCTCATGTCCCATCTAGAGAAGAGTTCCTGGTAGAATACTTTCAAAGTAAAGACGGGTATCATCTGATCATTTATCCGTTTGAGGGCCGATATGTGCATCAAGGCATTGGGACATTGTTGGCGTATCGTATCTCTCAGCACAAACCGATTAGTTTTTCGATTGGGATGAATGACTACGGATTAGAGTTGCTGTCAGATCAAGAGATTCCAGTGGATTTGATTGAAGAAAAGGGATGGCTTTCCGCTAAAAACCTGTCAGAAGACATCAAACGAAGTATCAATGCTGTTGAGATGGCAAGACGACAGTTTCGAGATATTGCAAGTATTGCGGGATTAGTATTTCAGGGTTTTCCTGGCAAGCAAAAGAAGGCACGACATTTACAGTCCTCCTCCCAACTGTTTTTTGATGTCTTTAACGATTATGAGCCCAACAATCTCTTGTTCTTACAATCTTTTGATGAGGTGCAGTTGTTTCAACTAGAAGAAGATCGGATGCGAGCCGCCTTAAATCGAATTGAGCGGCAGCAATTAGTCATCCGTAAGCTGAATCGCCCAACTCCATTCGCATTTCCTATTATGGTAGACAGTCTTCGCGAACGATTGACCTCTGAACGACTAGAAGACAGAGTCAAAAAGATGAAGATTGACTTTTAATTTAAGAACAACCAATTTATATTTTGTGTTAAGTGACTTATACTTAGAATATTATAACTTTTAGTGAATATCTTTTAATTTTTTTATTGCCAGTTTTGTAACAAACTTATGAATCGCCCGTATTATTCATTATAACAACGACAATTATAGCTTTTTAAAAAGCTTTCCGCGCTAAAAACGCGATATATAATTAAAGATTTGGGTTTAATAATGGAGATTGGGCGTACTAGTGAAAAAGTCATTAGTGCGTCTTTTTATTGGAGGATTTAGGCTTTACTAAAATAATGTTTAATGATCAGTGATTAATGTTTAATGAACGTCATTGCTTAAAGCAATTCCTAGTATAAATAATTAAATGTTTTCTTTATGCCTGCCTTCCGTTGCGCAGCAGACAGGGTCTATGTATTTCAAAAATTTAACACATAGGCACATAGCGTTACTACCTTTTGCCTGAATTGATTACGAACGGCATACTATGTTTTCTTTATGAGCTATGTGGTTCAAAAATTTAACACATAGGCACATAGAGTTACTACCTTTTGCCTGAATTGATTACGAACGGCATACTATGTTTTCTTTATGAGCTATGTGGTTCAAAAAATTAACACATAGACACATAGATTTACTACCTCTTGTCTGAATTGATTACAAACAGCATACTATGTTTTCTTTATGTACTATGTGGTTCAAAAAAAACACATAGGCACATAGCGTTACTACCTTTTGCCTGAATTGATTACGAACAGCATGCTATGTTTTCTATATGCCTATGTGGTTCAAAAAAAACACATAGGCACATAGCGTTACTACCTCTTGCCTGAATTGATTACAAACAGCATACTATGTTTTCTTTATGTACTATGTGGTTCAAAAAAAAACACACAGACACATAGCGTTACTACCTCTTGTCTGAATTGATTACGAACAGCATACTATGTTTACTTTATGTTCTATGTGGTTCAAAAATTAACACATAGACACATAGCTGAATGAATAATTAACAATTTGGCCTCGCCCTTTTGTCTGAATTGATTGCGATATCGACTACTAACTGTAAATATTCTCATTCAGCCAACGGACGTGACCTTTTGCGTTGTCTATTAATTCTTTGTAAGTGACAAACCTGGAGCTTTCTCCTAATTCCAGATCAATATTTTTCTGAATTTTGTCGCCGATTAACAGGATATCAATTTTGCGATTTGGGAATAAGAGCATCAAGTCGTCCCGATGTCCTACAACCTTTGACTCATCAGCTTTACGAATTGTCTGCCCAGGCTTCTTCACTTCGATCAGTGTGAAGTTTTTCTTGTAGTCTTGGATAAGGAATATCCCTGGCAACTTTCTTCCAGATCGTTCACTGTATTTTCGAGCCAGGTAATCCTCGACAACACGTTTTAATGTATCTGTAGTAGAAGCGAGGTGGTACTGCACTCCTAGTAACCAGTTGTTTTCCTTAAAGATTGAATTGATTTGTTGCTCATTGGCATTAGTCGACTGTACCAAATACTCAAAACGATCAATAAACTGTAATCGACTTTTGGCTTGCTGTGCCATAATCGCTGAATCAGTAGATCCAAATTCGACAAAAGACTGTACTTGAGTCTCTTCACTGCCGTTTTTACTCTTTTCGATCCGCTTCATAGCGAAGTGATAATCATCAGACTCAAAGGCACTTAGCACAACACTAATTACAGTAGCGATTTTATCTTCTGGTTCTCCGAAAAATCTTAGCATCACCTTCTTCAAGGTGTTTTCTGCTAATGCTCTTCGGTAAGGAGGCAATTTATTCAATCCTTTGGTAACACGTTTCTTCAATTTCGCCTTTGCCAATCTCACTTCCGTGTCGTAAACGTGCTTAAATGATTCCTCGAGTTTTGGACGCATGTAGGCACAAATCTCTTGGTACATTTCGCTGCTTTCGATAATAGCGCCCCAATCACCCGTTACATCATCTTCCAGCTTATCTGCTTGCACTTCACCCATAATTCGCCTCATTAGCTTGTCTGGGATAAGGTCAGATTTTTCCAGTCCAAACAGTACTGGTTTTCCGATGATTTTATCCTTGACACGGATCACTAATCCTGATTGTTTAAATGATTTTTTCTTGTCGGTAATCGTGTATTTGATTTGTACTTCACCGGTTTTAGGCAATACCACAGTTTCCTCAAATGTCTTTCCTGAAATATCAGTAACATCGACAGGTGTATCATTGACAAACACGGAAAAGTCTTCAATTTTTCCAAATTCAGAAATCAGCAATTGCTTGAGTCGTACTGGATTAGGAAAAGGTAAGTTATCATTTAAACCTGCCAATGTAATGATTGTTCCAGACATCATTTCCCCTACGTCTTCAGTATGAATTGGTAGGTTGATATTACTTAAATCATAATCCGCTCGCATCAGGGCTGATTTTGAGATCGTAAGCGTTGTTTTCACACCACGGGCAATAGAAGCAATTTGCATTACCTCCGCAATCAAAAGTCCGGCAAACTTACCGATACCTTTTCTGCCCATTACCACTCGTTTTTTACCTTTCGTACGTTCTCCCTTTCTAGAGTAGCGACTATTCGCAACTCGCAGATACTCTTCACGAATTTCTTTTTCGGTCATTCCCGTACCATTATCCTCAATGACAATCGGGTTGCCAGAGAAGGCTTCTGGTAGCTGAATGCGAACATATTCTGAATCCGCATCATAAGCATTATCTACTAATTCCTTGATTGCGAGCTCGGTACTCCTGTAGTCTTCGCCTAGGAGCATGGCTAATTTCGGGTCGATTTTAAAATGTGCGTGTTCAGACATGTATCCTTTTCGGTGTTGCGTTTCCTTATTGATATTGTGATATTCTCCTAGTGAACGGGACGAATAAAAAGCCGCTAAAGATACTTGAATTTGGCGGAATTCCGAATGAAAATAAAGGTTAATTTTATTTCCGAGTAGCATGGTTCATTAACTCCTTTTCCCCACAGTCCCATACAAGTGACTTTTCGCAAACATTTCCTCTGATTTGAGGTTTTGGTCTAAGTTTAGAATGATATATCACGGGGTTTAACAGACCACAGTACTCATTTAGCACCTTTGTATAATATTCGCACGTCCTTTCAGATCCTCATATCACTATTATTCTGACAATTTCTAAATAACCAACCACTTAACCGTTTTGGTCAAACCTGCCTGCTGAAACAGGAAAGCAGGGTCTAATACATAATCCGGATTTAAACGTAAGTCAATTTATTATCGAATCGGTGGTAGACAAACGATGGGAGGTGCGGATCGCCGCACGGTTGGTTGAACATTGGAAGGGCAATAGAATTGCTTTGCGTAATGCCATTGGCCTTGTAATGAGAGTGCCGGAGACAGTCTGTAAAAAAACTAAAATGAACGGCTTTAGAATTACTTGTAGAGAAAAATTCTCCTATTCCTACCTTAGGAGCAAAGGAGTTTTTTTTACAGACTGGACAGCGTGTGCCGGAATGAGTTGTGTCTATTGCGAAGAAACAATAGATGCAAGGAATGAAGGATGCCCAAAATCTACTTAATACAGCTTTGTTAAATACAGATCACCACTATGGTAATAAATATTGTTGGTTTTAAATTAAGCTAAAATCATTAAAGCTTTTTAAAGGTATCGGTACGTTGTATAGAGCCACCGTTAGGATCAATAGAAGTGTATTCTACTGTCAATTTGGTCTCTGTTAATTCGATCAAATCTACATTAGTTTCTCCTTGGAAATCAATTTGACTTTCGTCACTGGAAATTGTCCAGAAGTCGTCAAACTGTAATTCTGGATCGCCATATAGGTCATATCTGTTGTAAGTAACTGTGCTATCAGCGGAGAATACAAAGTTAGCATAGGGACCTTCTGGCTGAATCACCCCATCATGTTTCATTTCAGTTGTTTCCCATGAACCTAGAATCAACTCAGATTTAGGAGTTGGATCGTCAATTGGGTCAGGTTTACATTGAAAATTGATAACAGCCAAAACAAACAACAATGAGATTGCTAGAGAAGATTTGAATTTCATAGCTAATTAATTTACTAGTATAACGCGAATGATAATTGTTTATTGTTTACGAATTGAGGCAAGTTAAGTTGCAAGATATGAATTTTTCAATTTAAGTTATGATTAAAAACATTTAATTATCAGATTCCTTAATAGTTACGATAAGTGTTGCAAATTCCTTTGACATTAATTTGTCAATTTTTATACCAAATCCTGGTGCAATTGGGAATTCCTGTCCTAACCTAATCTCACTTTTTTGTTCTTCGATCAAATTAGCCCAAGCATCTGCCATCTGAAAAATATTTTGGTTGGAAGTTCCCAAATAGCGAAATAGTTGCACACTTAATTCACACCATGAGCGGGAGTCATTGCTATCCTTTGCATCAGGGATTTCGAATCTATATTCCTGAGTCAGTGCTTTACACCCGTCCTGCAAGAGTTCTAACCGTAAACCGTTATCAAAAGCCACGTATTCGTTAGACGCCATTCCCTTTAGGTTGAAGCTTTGTTTTACGACTGCGGGATTATTGACATCAAATAAAGCAATTGGCTCCGCGTATTTACATTGTTGGGACGAATTGCAAGAAAATAAGACAACAGTGCCAAGAATTAGGAAAAACAGGTGGTTAATTTTCATTTTCTATTCGTTTATATGTTCAGATGCTGCCGTCCAAAATGGCTCTACAATGCATAGGAAAGACAAAACACCTTCACCAGTATTTTTGATGTATTGTGTAGCTTTGGGAGGCACAAACACAATATCTCCCGTTTGTACCTGCTTGGTACTGTCATCAATAAAAACTTGTCCACTCCCTTGTAGGATGTAATACACCTCCGAACTAGTAAGCGCATGAGGCAAGGAGGCCTCTCCTTCCAAAACACTTGCATGTGCAATACTGTAATTGATGTCTACTACTTCATTTTTAGGATGCAGCAGCTCACGAATAATCGTTTTGTCTCCTGCTATGAAATGAGGTACCTCTTTTGTGTTTTTTACGAGCATAGGTTAAACGTTGTTATCGTAAAATGATTTAAAAACTGGGTTTAGTACTTTTCTAAGCTGTTCAAGAGATATTCCAATTTTAATTTTCCCTCCTCTTGCCATACTCACTCTTCCTGATTCCTCAGAAATAATGATACTAACTGCATTAGACCGCTCTGTAATACCTAAACCTGCACGGTGTCTTAAACCAGCGCCTTTTGGCATTATATTGCTGTCAGACAGCGGCAACACGCAGCCAGCCGACAAAATCTTACTATCTGATATAATAACGGCTCCATCGTGTAATGGGCTTTCTTTCTGGAAGATACTTTCCAATAGGGATTGAGAGATGATGGCATCCAATTTAACACCTGCGTTAGAAAACCCATCCATGAAGCTTGGATCATTAGTAAAAACGAGCAAAGCACCAGTTTTTGATTCCGAAAGGACCTCTGCCATTTTCACAATGGTGGCAATCTGTTGTTCCTGATTGGAAGTCAACTCCTTGGAAGTATCAACAAACCGTTTCCAAAAAGTCAGTCGTCCGTCAAGCGTTCGTTTGCCTAGCATTACTAGGAACCGTCTAACTTCAGGCTGGAAAACGATTAGTAATGCGAGTACCCCCAGATTAACAAATTGTCCTAGGATCTTAGAAAGGAGGTCCATGTTTAGAAAATCAACTAACTCGGAGATGAAAAACAAAAGGAAGAGTCCAATAACGATGTTAAAGGCCATGCTTCCGCGAAGTAATTTATAGATCTGGTAAATTAAATACCCGACAATCAAAATATCGAGGATATCCCAAATGGTAATTTCTAAAAACCCAATTTTTATAAACAGTTCAATCATTGCTATTGCTCAACGGTAAAGGATTCCCCCATATTGTAGAGGGTAAAACTCAAAATATCTGAAATCTCTGTTATTGTACTTTCTGTAGAACGTCCTGCGCCATGACCTGCATCTGTTTCAATCCTTATTAAAACAGGATTATCTCCTTGGTGTTTGCGCTGCACTTCAGAAATAAACTTAAAGGAGTGTGCGGGTACTACCCTATCATCGTGATCAGAGGTTGTTACCATTGTAGCGGGATAAGCTGTTCCCTTTTTGACATTGTGTAGTGGTGAATAACTCAGTAAGTTCTTGTATTGTGTGGAGTCATCACTGCGACCATAATCACCTGCCCACGCCCATCCAATTGTAAATTTATGATAGCGCATCATGTCTAACACCCCAACTGCTGGCAAAGCTACTTTAAACAGGTCTGGTCGTTGTGTCATACAAGCACCAACTAATAAACCACCGTTGGAGCGGCCTTCGATGGCAAGTTTGTCAGAACTCGTGTATTTCTCTTTGATAAGGTATTCTGCGGCGGCGATAAAATCATCAAACACATTTTGCTTGTTTAGCAGGATACCTGCCTTATGCCACTTTTCACCGTATTCACCACCACCTCTTATATTGGCAACGGCGAAGATGCCTCCATTTTCAAGCCAAATGATGTTTTTAGTACTAAACCTTGGTTGAATGCTGATGTTGAATCCACCATACCCATAAAGCCAAGTTGGATTTTTCCCGTTTAGTTTTATCCCTTTTTTGTAAGTGATGTACAATGGGACTTTAGTTCCATCTTTACTACTATAAAAAACACGCTTTGTTTCAAATTGATTCGGGTCAAAATCTACTTGAGGCGCTTTGAAAATTTCGCTTTTGTGCGTATTTACATTGTAGCTATAAATCGTATTGGGTTGATTATAAGAGGTAAAGTTGTAGAAGCATTGTTCTTGATCTTTCTTACCATTGAATCCCCCAACAGTTCCAATCCCTGGCAGATCTAATTTTCGTTCCTGCTTACCATTGAGACTATAGAATCTGATTTCACTAGCCGCATCAACAATGTAATTGGCCACCAGTTTTCCACCAATCATGTTGACACCTCGCAGGGTATTTTCACTTTCAGGGATGATGTCTGTCCAATTCTTTTCTAATGGATTTTTCGCATCTACTTTCAAAAGTCTGTAGTTGGGTGCTTTATAGTTGGTCATCACAAAAAGGTCATCACCAATATTATTGACGATCCAGAAGTCGCTTTCAAATTGACCGTAAATCGTTTTAACCTCCTTGTCGCTATTCTTTAAATCTCTAAATGTAAGGGAGTTACCGCTTGTACCTTCAGAAGTATAGAAATACAGAAACCGCTGATCATCACTTACGCTGCAGTTGAAGTTACGTTGTGGGTTTTTCTTATCCTCGTATATCAATTCATCTTTAGACTGCGGGTCTCCTAGTTTGTGGTAGTAGACCTTATGGTATTCATTTTTCTGAGAATAAGCATCAGCACCTTTTTTGGGAGCAGCGTATCTGCTGTAGAAGAATCCATCATTTAACCATGACATTCCTGAGAACTTGACCCAATTTACTTCATCGCCAAGTGTTTTCAGTGTTTTCAGATCAAGGATTTTTACTGTTCTCCAGTCTGAACCGCTGTCTGAGCGTCCATATGCCATATACTTAGCATCTTTTGAGAAGCCTGTTCCTGCTATCGAAGAAGTACCATCTTCTGAAAATAGATTAGGATCGAGGACGATTTCGGGGGTACCGTCGAGTGTTTTTTGTCGGTAGAGTACGCTTTGGTTTTGGAGGCCACTATTTCTGTAAAAGTAGTAGTATTCGCCCTCTTTAAACGGAGCGCTGAATCGCTCATAATTCCATATTTTTTTCAGTCGTTTTTTTAGCTTTGATCTGAATGGTATGTTCTCTAGGTAACCGAAGGTGGTTTTATTTTGATCCGTGACCCACTGTTTCGTGTTGTCGCTTTTCGCGTCTTCTAGCCAGCGGTAAGGGTCTGCTAGTTTCATTCCAAAGTAATCGTCAATGGTATCTCCTTGTAGTGTTTTCACGTAATCTACATTGATAGGTTCTACAATAGTTGTGTTCTCCGATGTTTCTTGTTGATTACAGCTAAAAATTGAAACCAACAATAACATAAATACAGTTGAGGTATAATGGTTCATAAGTATTATCACTTTTCTTCTTATCAACAAAAATAGTTAATAAATTAATACCTATTTGTGAAACAGTAATCCTTTTTTCTACGTAAACGAAAAATTGGGCTTTTAGTCTCATTTTTTTTGGTTTTATTCCCACAAATATTTTAGTAAGTTATAACTTGCGTTATACAATAAAAACAGCATAAGTTACACAACACAGGGAGTAAAAATTATACCTGAAATTGGCATAATTTAAAATAATTATAATAGAATTCGTAATACCTTATTCTTGTTCGTTATCTTTGCGTAAATTATTCATATAACACATAACGTAAATTATTAATATTGCAATTTGATTGAATACTAGAAAAAGTTATTTGAAATTTGTTACTTATTAATAAATGTGCGTCTTACAAATATCGAAAAAAGCGGGTGTGTATACCTGAAATTATATTATCATTATTCTTAATTTATTAAATTACTATGAAAGATTTTCTTTATTTACAAGTTCATGTACACAATATTGGAAGCCAAATTTATGACATGTTTGGTCCTCAATTGATTACTGCACTAAAAGCACTATTAATATTTATTATTGGACGATGGATTGCAAAAGCAGTTAGCAAGTTGATTAAAAACGGTTTAGCAAAATCTCAATTAGACAACAAACTGTTTGGTGGAAAAGCGGTAGGAAGTGCTAGTCCTGAAGATTTTATTTCAAAAATCGTGTATTACTTACTTTTAGTAATCGTTTTAATGATTGTTTTGGAAACACTTGGAATACACAATGTTCTTGATCCTTTAAAAGAAATGGTTGGAAAGTTCATTGGTTATATTCCAAATATCATTGGAGCTGGTGTTGTTGCCTTTGCAGGTTACTTAATCGCCAATATCGTTTCAGAACTAGTTGGAGCAGGCGGTGGTGCTCTTGAAAGATACAGCAATAAGCTCGGTCTTAAGGAAAACATGGATATTGGTGGAATACTTAAGAAAGTAGTTTTCTTAATCATCTTTGTACCAATTTTAATTGCTGCATTAGATATATTAAGCATAGAGGCTATTTCTGGACCAGCAAAAGACGTTCTTAACTCGTTTATGTCAGCTATACCTAATATTTTCCTTGCTGCAATCATCATTGGAGTATTCTACTTTGTAGGACGCTTTGTTACTAATTTCCTTTACGATCTTCTAAAAGGATTAGGTGTTGATGACTACAGCCACAAGCTTGGAATCGCTGGTATTATTGGTGCGAACACTTCTATTTCTAATATCGCAAGTAAAGTTGCCTTCTTCTTTATCATGTTTACAGGTACGGTTACTGCAATGAACAAACTTGGATTTGTTTCTCTTTCAAGGTTATTGAATGATCTATTAGAATTGAGTGGTCAAATCTTCTTTGGCTTAGTCATTCTTGTAATTGGAAACTGGATTTCAACTCTTGCCTACGGTGCATTGTCAAAATCTAAAGATGGAGAATTTGTTGCATCATTAGCACGATATGCTATCTTAGGACTATTCCTTGCTATTGCATTGAATACAATGGGAATTGCAGGCAACATTGTGAATCTTGCATTCGGTCTTACACTTGGAGCAATTGCAGTTGCTGTTGCACTTTCTTTCGGTTTAGGTGGTCGTGAAGCTGCTGGAAAAACCATGGAAGATATTTTGGCTAGATTCAGAAAGTAATAAGCGTTTCTACCAAATGAAAAGTCTATGTCCCTGTTACTATTGTAGCAGGGACTTTTTATTTTATCTATATTTGAGTTTTAAACTCGAAATTAGCTTTTTTGAAGCGCCATTAAAAATTGACTATAAGGTCTAATGATGCTCCTAAAGCGCTAATTCTGGGTTAACAAATCTGGTTTAAATCTAATAACGTGTACAAGATTCTAATTATCTCCATATCTATTTCCCTTCTATTAATGAATGGTTGTAAAACTCCTAACAGTCCGGTCAGCCACCCTGAACACCGAAAAGTGAATAATCTGGCGTCTGAAAAGAGTCCATATTTGCTACAGCATAAGTATAATCCGGTAAGTTGGTATCCGTGGGGAGACGAGGCCCTTCAAAAGGCAAAAGCAGAAAACAAAATGCTAATTATCAGTGTGGGGTATTCCGCTTGCCACTGGTGTCACGTCATGGAACATGAATCCTTTGAAGACTCTACGGTTGCCCGCTTAATGAATGACCACTTCGTTTCCGTAAAAGTAGACCGTGAAGAGCGACCAGACATCGATGACGTTTACATGACCGCTTGCCAGTTGGTAAGTCGGCGTAGTTGCGGTTGGCCCCTTAATGCTATTACATTGCCAGACGGAAAACCGTTTTTTGCTGGTACCTACTTCCCAAAACAAGACTGGCTTAATCTGCTTAATACTATTGTTGACAAATACGCCAACGATAAAAAAAATCTTGAGGAGGCAGCCGCTTCGATCACCAATGGTATTCAAACCAGCGACCAGATTGTATACTATGACCGTGATGAAAATTTCAATAGAAAAGAGATAGACGATATCGCTAAAGCCTTTGTCAGTGCTATCGACATGAAATTAGGTGGGCGTAAAGCAAGTCAGCAAAGACCTACTAAGTTTCCAATGCCCAATAACTATGAATTCCTGCTCAACTATCATCAGATGACTGGAAATATAGAAGCACTCAAAGCTGTTGAAGTCACACTAGATAAGATGTTTGAAGGAGGCATCTATGACCACCTAGGAGGCGGCTTTGCACGGTATTCGACTGATCCGTACTGGAAGGCACCACACTTCGAAAAGATGCTATACGACAACGGACAAATTGTGAGTCTGTATGCTCATGCCTACCAAAAAACAAAGAAACAAGTCTACAAAAAAGTCGTTTACGAATCCCTCGAATTTATTAAACGGGAACTTACAGACCCAAAAGGTGGGTTTTACGCTTCACTTGATGCTGATAGTGAAGGTGTTGAAGGCAAGTTTTATGTGTGGACAAAAGACGAAATAGAACAAGTGCTAGGTGATGAGGCACCACTGTTTTCTGACTACTATTCCGTAACAGAACATGGGAACTGGGAAGAGAAGAATATTTTATTTATTTCAAAATCACCGTCTAAAATCGCTACTAAAAATGGATTGACGCTGGAGCAGTTGGATAAAAAGATCAGTGCTGCTAAAGTAAAGTTGATGAAGGCAAGAGACAAACGGATTCGCCCAGGGCTTGACGATAAAGTCTTGACGTCTTGGAATGGGTTGATGCTCAAAGGATATGTTGATGCCTACAGGGTATTCGACGATCCTGAGTTTCTAAGTATCGCTATAAAAAATGCAAACTTCCTACTGAGTACCGCCAAGCAAAAAGACGGTAGTCTTTACCGTAATTACAAGGATGGAGAATCCGGTATTAATGGATTTCTTGATGATTATGCGATTTTGGCTAATGCCTTCATTGCTTTGTATCAAGCCACTTTTGATCCACTATGGTTAGCAGAAGCACAGTCGCTGGTAGACTATACGCTCGCCAATTTTTATGATGATAAAACAAAGATGTTTTTTTATACCTCATCGCAGGACAAACCGCTAATTGCAAGAAAAAAAGAGTTGAGTGACAATGTCATCCCATCTTCTAATTCAATTATGGCAAGAAACTTATTTCACTTGGGTGTTTATCAGTACAACAATGATTATAGAGAGCGATCGATCAAAATGCTGAATTCGATTGTCGGGGAGCTGGAAAACCCGACTTTCTATTCTAACTGGTGTCAACTGTACAACTCATTTGTCTGGGAACCATTTGAAGTGGCTATTGTAGGCAATGATTACAGCAGTTTCCGCAAAGAGTTAGATCAAAATTATTTGCCAAATGTCTTATTGCTCGGGGGCAAAACAGAAGGTTCAATGAAATTGCTGCAAAACAAACTGGTAGATGGACAGACTACAGTTTACGTATGTCAAAACAAATCTTGCAAATTGCCTGTTACTGAAGTTAGCAAGGCCTTAGATCTAATAAAATACAAATAGAAAAATGATTACTTTCAAGCAAGCCACCAATAGCGATCAGCAACAAGCCATTCAAATCATTGATGCGACGCTTCAGGAATTTGGAGTGTGTACAACTAGTAGTCAGAACTATCCGAACCTAGTCAATCTAGAATCGAGTCAATCTAGAATCGAGTTATGAGAATGGTTATTTCGGTTTTATACTGATTGGCGGTCAACCTGTAGGCACATTAGGCTTGTTACCTAAAAATGAAGCTGATTCACACCAACAAAACCTATATTGGCGGTCAACCTGTAGGCACATTAGGCTTGTTACCTCTGACTGAACGAGAAGCGGAGATTCGGAAGATGTATTTACTTCCACCTGCACGTGGCAAGGGAGCTGGTAAGCAGGCACTCCTTTTTTTATTGAAGGAGGCGGAGCGGCTGGGCTATCAGACTGTTTCACTTGAAACTTCCACAAAATTTGAAGCGGCGATTGGTCTGTATACTAAGTACGGATTCCAGGAATATTTTAGCGCTGGACAAACGACTGGCTGCGATCGACGCTTTAAACTGAAGTTGGGGCAGCAGTGAACTTAATTACTATTTTTTTTGTTTTGAATTGTAGGTGTGAATTACTCAAAAAACAATCAACCTATGTTTAAATTCTTAATGAGAATCATTTTCTTCGGTCTGTTTTCTCTTTTCGGTTTACTCGCTTGGGAATACCAAAAAGAAAATATGCTCCGGGAACAATATGGAGAACACCCGCAATCCATCTCTGAATTTGTGGTTAGTGCACTGAAAGAAGAAATTAGTGGTATCAAAGAAGAGCTTACAGCAATAGAAAAAACAGCATCCGAAACCTATAAGGATTCCGAATCAAAAATTAATGACGACATGATTAATCCAGAAACGCGCTTCTCGAGTATCGACCAATATGCCAGAAATCCTAGACAATCTGATGAGATGACTATTAAAAGTCTTGCCCAATACCTTAATAAAGGCGCTACTACTGACCTTGAGAAGGCAAGAGCTATTTACGTATGGATTGCAGAAAACATTAGATACGACGATGTAGCTTTTAACTCTAAAAAGTATGAAAATTACACTGCTGAGTTTGTCTTGAAAAACCGTAAAGCAGTGTGCGAAGGTTTCAGCAATTTGTACTTAGCACTTGGGAATGAGATGAACCTTGAGGTTAAAAAAATCTCTGGTTATTCTAAAGGCTACGGTTACAAAAAAGGAAAGAAATTGACTAAAGCAGATCATGCTTGGAATGCGATTAAGATAGATGGGGAATGGGGCATAGTCGATGCAACTTGGGGCGGCGGTTTTGGTAAAAGCGTAAGCGGAAAATTAGTAACCTCTAAAAAATTTAACGGATATTGGTTTAATGTCAATCCTTACGAGGCCATCTTCAACCACTTTCCTGAGGGTGAGCAACTAAGCTTTGTTACTCCTTCCATCTCGTTAAGTGATTATGAGAAAATGCCCAACCTCAAAGGCGCCTTTTTTGATCTGGGATTTAGTGGTAAAAAAACTTTTAAAGAGGCATATTTAAACTCAAATTTCGAGGCTCCAACTTCTTATAATCATGATACTTATGTTCGCGTAATTAATGCTCCTTCTCATGGCACATTAATGATAGATGAGTCCTACGATTTTGAATTTTATGTTCCTGATGGACTCAAACTTGCGATCATTGAATCAAAGAAAAAGTGGACAGAATTCAAAAAAGAAAATGGGAAGTTCAGCCTTCGGTTTACCCCAAAAACACGTGGTGATTTAAACATTGGCGTTCAGCATTCAAAGAGTAATGGATCATTCGAATTTATTCTCAAATACAAAGTCAAGAAAGGAAAAAAGCTGAGATTATAGTCAATTTAAGAATCCTTTAAAAAACTCCGTATAACTCCGCTTACGCTGTGGTGTTTTTTACCATCTTTTCTTTTTTGTACTTCGCACTTAAAGCCGCCAATTGACCAGTATGATGAATTTGGTGTAAAATCCAGTTTTTAAGACATCCTTCTACTGTTTTGAAATAGTTATCCTCAATGTCCCCTTCAACCTTTTTGTGAGGAAGTGCTAATTCGTCATCCTTCAATTGTGAATAAATCACTTTGTTCTTTTCACATACTTGTTGCCAATTTTTACGTAAAACAGAGATCGATGGATATTTCTCGACTGGCAACACCTTCCTATTTTGATCAAACATAGGCTGATATTCAGGAAACAACATCGGTCCTTTTCCTAGATATTCAGACAAGTCATCTTCACAAATAATTAAATGTCCCAATAACCACACACCATGATTACCACCAGGCCTAAGCGCTGTATACAAACAATCATCTTCAATTTTATCAAGATAGATGTTTACCCAGGATACCATTGTCTTCCAAAAGTCAAAATAAACTGCTGCTTTTTGTTCCATTATACTTTAGTGTTTTCAATAGTATAAAGATAAAAAACTCTATTTTTTATTCATCTTAAAACTAAAACAATTCAATTAACCGTAATTCCCCTAGGTGTTTTACTAGTTTATATTTTTTAATATTATTCTTAATCTTAATTGATTAATTTGGATATTATTTAACCTGTCAGATGATAGTCTGATGTAAACTATAATTGAATGTTAGAAAATGATAAAAAAATTAAGATGCAAGCTTCTTCTATTAGCAAACAAGAGCATGTCTATGTTCGCATTTCCACTTCTGGACCAAAGCGAAAACAGATGTTAATGCAAGATTTAAAGACAAGTCTTGATAAATTAGCTGCAACAAGAACAGAGCTTTATGGTGAAATTCTTATTTCTGGCGAACCTATTGAGTTTGAGGATTAGTCTGTGTTTGATTGCAATCAATTTATTCTAGCTTGTTTTTAAATCGTTAGTATGTTTGGAACTTAAAACTGGCGTTCTAAAGTGCTCCAATAACTATCCACCTTTTTAGTAACAGCCGGATCAGCAACAAGTTCAGGTGCATGATGCGGCTTCACCCTTGCATCAATAATCAGTGACCCAGTACAGCCCCAGTGCTTATGTTGCACAGAACTCCCAACCCCATAAATGTCGTGAGATGGGTTGGACCGCGTAAAAGTCACCCACACAAAGTTGTCGATACCGCCAGCAAGAAAATCAGCATCATCACACAAAACAATCAAAGGGAAACCAGATAAATCGAGCACCGCTAACTGATCTATCAAGGATCGCAATTCTTGCTCCGCAGTTTCGTGAGTAGTGTATTTTGGACCCGATATCCCTATAATTCCAGGCAATGCGACAGCCGCCCGCCCAAAACCAGCAGGCAACCGAAAATCAGTCGGCAGTTCCTTCGATAAAGTACGCAGATGAGGACCGCAGCAGGCAATAACGACCTTAGAGCCCGCATTCCAACCTGAACCAGAATAATCCAGTGTATCGATAGTCGTTTGTGTCTGAAAATGCAAATCTCGTCTCCAGTCAACACGTTCTAGGACATGCCGAAAGAAATCCGGGATATCATGAGTATTGACATTAGGAGCATCCTCTTTTGCAGATATGATGAGATACTTAGCAAGTGAGGTCTGTCCGGTGCCCAATACCCGATTCGCAATAGTTAGAATCTCCTCTGGTTTACGCGTACGGAACGGCATATAACGCTCTCTACCAATCGCAAGGAGCAATGGGTGCACACCAGCCGCATCAACAGCATTGAGCTCCACCAGTCCAGGGAATTCTTGCGGTGTCAGCAACTTGACTAACTCATGAATCAGATACCCAAAACTACTATCTTCCTGTGGCGGGCGACCGACAACAGTAAAATGCCAGATCGGATTCTTTCTATGATAGACCTTATCCACTTTCATTACAGGGAAGTCATGTGTCAAACTGTAGTAGCCAAGATGGTCACCAAACGGCCCTTCTGGTTTCTTGACACCTTTTAAAATCGTACCCGTAATCACAAAATCAGCATCAGAAGACAAGGTAAACCCATTGACTTTCTTGTATTTAAAGCGTTTTCCACCAAGCATACCCGCAAAAGTAACTTCTGGTAAGCCTTCAGGCAATGGCATGATTGCAGCAAAGGCATGTGATGGCAAACCGCCTACAAAAACAGACGCCTTAAACGGTTGATCCAGTTGATTGTAACGCGTATGATGTACCCCAATGCCACGATGTAGCTGATAGTGCAGACCGATTTCTTCATTTTGGATGTACTCGTTGCCAGAAAGCTGTACCCGGTACATTCCGATATTGGATTTCATGACACCAAGCTTATCAGGATCTTCTGTGTACACTTGCGGAAGCGTAACAAAAGCCCCACCATCCATAGGCCAAGAGACGATTTGTGGGAGCTGGTCAATCGTAGTGGTGTGCTGCATGACGGGACACGAAAATCTTGATTTGGCTGGCAAAGCCTTTAAGGCTGCAAACGGTGTTGACAAATATCGCATTGGATTTTTCAAGAAATTCATTGGATCTGCTTTGAGCTCAATGACTTTCTGCACTTTTTTAATCGTATCTCTAAATATGAACTCTGTTTGCTCGTGTGTGCTATAAAGGTTAGACACTGCTTGAAAAGGGCTTCCTTTAACCTTTTCAAATAAGATTGCTGGCCCCTTTCTGTCATAAACCCTACGATGGATTTCTGCCATTTCCAGATTAGGATCTACCTCCTGTTTCACTCTCAGCAGTTTACCGTGTTTTTCCAGGTCGTTTACACAATCGCGCATACTTTTATAAGCCATATTTCACACTTTCTATTGGTTACATAGATAACAAAAAAACAGGAAATTTGTTAACGGATGTTGAATAATCAAAGGTTAGAATCAAGTTTGCGTTCACTGCGTCTCCAAAAATGTTCTTAGTTGGAGCTAACAGTTATAATGTATTTGTCTTCGACGAGTCCCTTTTATTCATTTCATTTTTATTTTTACTAAGGTATTCATGAATCTTCGATTTATCTTGATGAAAAGTAACCAAAAATCAAGCGGATCGCCGCCCGGACTATAGCTTTACCCTAAAATGAAAAGCCAACCCGCATTCACGACCCAAGCCATCCCTTCGGTCACTTTAGGATCGCTCATCTGCCTATATTTTTTTTCATTTCTAAACGGTTAAATCTATAAGGCCAAGAGTCTCTGATATTAACCGTTTGAAAGTAGTTGGTTTATTGTTATTGGTTATCATTAAAAATTCAGTGTTTTGTGAGTTTGTTAGATAGGATTATGCACTAATCCCCTCAACCGTTTCGCTGCAACCTCTGCACTAATATCCCGTTGCGGCTCCCCCATCATCTCATACCCAACCATAAACTTCTTTACAGTCGCCGAGCGAAGCAACGGTGGATAAAAATGCATATGGAAATGCCATTCTGGATGTACCTTACCGTCTGTTGGTTGTTGGTGAATCCCCATTGAATAAGGAAAAGAACAGTCAAACAGTTTATCGTAGGCCGTCGTGAGTTTTTTCAAGGCGTCAGCTAAGCTCTGCTTTTCGGAATCAGTCATATCACTGATCAGTCCATAGGAGCGATTAGAAATGACGATAGTCTCATAAGGCCACACCGCCCAATATGGAACCAATACCGTCATGTGCTCATTGGTGTAAACGATTCGCTCCTTTGTTGATATTTCCGTTTGTAGATAATCAGACAACAAGGTACGGCTATTGGATTCAAAGTACTGGAATTGTTGCTTTTGCTCCTTGGCGACTTCAGTGGTTAGGGATTGCTGTGCCCATATTTGACCGTGTGGATGAGGATTACTGCACCCCATGATCTGACCTTTGTTTTCAAAAATCTGGACATAGTTGATGTAGTCCAAAGCTCCTAGTTCATTTGTCTCTTTTCCCCAGCAATTGATCACATTAATCAATTGTTGTTCAGACAACTGACTCATTGTAAGATTGTGCTGTGGGTGATAACAAATTACTTTGCAAATCCCCTGCTCTGGTCTAGCAACAAGCAGTTGATTAGTTGATACTTGATCTGTTAACTCAAGCGATTGAAGCGCAGAAAAGTCATTTATAAAAGTGTGTGTTCCCTTGTATTCTGGATTCTGTTTTCCTTTTGCTCTGGTATTACCAGGGCATAAGTAACAACCAGGATCGAATGTCTCAGATCGTGGTTTTTGAGTTGATTCTGATTTGCCTTGCCAAGGCCGTTTCATCCTATGAGGAGAAACCAATAGCCAATCGCCGGTTAAGATGTTTAACCGACGGTGCGAATGATTCTCCGGATCAAATACCGGCATCTATATCAATTCAGTTATTGTTTAGTGATACCCTTGATTATGAGCTAATTGCTCACCACATTTAGGGCAAGGACCGATTTTACCCGCTCCACCTGCACAACCTTTTGGACATGTGAAGTGCCAAACACCAGCTGCGTTTTGCGCAGGTTCTGCTGGAGGCGTTGCTGTTGCACCAGGAAGTGCTCCGGGTGCACCTGCAGCAGGGGTGATTTGAGGCTGTATGGTCTGAGTCGTTGTTTTGTCACCTGCATTTATAGTAGCTGTTGCTCCTGGCTGATTCGCCGCTCCAGCATGATATGCTTGGTTATGAGCCAATTGCTCACCACATTTAGGGCAAGGACCAATTTTCCCAGCACCGCCTGCACAACCTTTCGCACAAGTAAAGTGCCAAACACCATCTGCGTTTTGAGCAGGTTCTGGAGTTGGAGTTGCTGTTGGCGGGGCTACAGCATTGTTGGGATCTAAGGTTACCGGAGGTGCAATTTCAGTAGAAGTTGTTGTAGTGGAATCACTAGCGTCAGATCCACAACCGATTAAAATTAGTATAGCAAATAAGAATAAAAAATTGTTCAATTTCATGTTAAAGTATTTATTAAACACAAAGATAACAATAACTGTTGTATAAAGCAAGAATTTACTTAGGAAGGGAAGTAACATTATTATCAATCACATATACTTTAGTTAGGTTCTATTTGTGGAACCTGGAGGAGATTTTTATTGATTGAAAAGAAGAACTCGGATCCAATTTCGGTATTGAAATTCACCTCTTCCAGTTGGGCTACAGAAGCAATTTTTGTGATCCTACTGAGATTCGAACTCAGACTGAACAGGGTTTAAGCCTGATGCCTCTGCCTAGTTGGGCTATAGGGTCTTACTATTTCTGGTACTTCTGGTGGGATTCGAACCCACAACATCTTGATTCTAAATCAAGCACCTCTTCCAGTTGGGCTACAGAAGCAATTTTTGTGATCCTACTGAGATTCGAACTCAGACTGAACAGGGTTTAAG
>ENA-ORXR01000548-ORXR01000548.1-marine-metagenome-genome-assembly--contig:-NODE-548-length-49764-cov-20.567915_pt1 | contig 49764 bp, 37 predicted proteins | sample MGYA00237866_ERZ511479 | MGnify/ENA metagenome assembly ERZ511479
TATTAAAACACCCATTTTCATACAAAAACATTCGCCTTGCGACTATTCCCTATTTTACTCGAACACCACCAAATTTTTCATCAAAATTTAAAATTGGCGAACACATTGAATCTTATTGTATTTTTACCAGTTTCTTGAAATCAGTTGTCCAGCTATCGCTGGCTAAATTTACGAAGTAAATACCTGCGCCGAGTCCATCCAAGTTAAAATTGATGATGCTTTCGCCTTCATTCAAATTAGTTGGAATGTTACCGACTGTTCTGCCATTAATGTCTTTGATTTGAATGAAAGCATTGGCAGCTTTGGTAACATGCAATTTGAGCGATACTGACTCGTTATTGCGTACCGGATTCGGGTAGAGGTCCGAAATTGTATTGGGTGCGATGTCGCCAAAACAATCCGTCTGTACCGTATTGTCCATTAAGAAAGATTCTGATGTACCATCAATATCATACGCTGTCAATCGGTAGTAATTCACTGAATTAATATCCGTATCGGTCAATGTATAATTTTGAGTATTAAGTGAACTGCCTGATGCATCGATTCTGCCAACTACTTCAAAATCAGTACCATTGGCACTGCTTTCGAGGATGTAGTAATCTGTATTTTCCTCTGTTTCGGTCGTCCAATTGACTTTGATGCCATCGCAGTGGTCGTTTGAATTGACCATTGTAGCATAAAAATCAGATAAGCGAATCGGCAACAAACAAACTTGCTCATTAATATCGACTACTGCTTCGTCCAATACTTCAGGGCAGGCAAAACTTCCCAATGACAGTGTGACTGTTCCGGCAGCAATATCCGCAAGTGAAGGTGTATATACCGCACTGGCTGCATTCGCATCATCAAATGTACCTGTACCGCTTGTTGTCCATTCTACCACATTTACACCAAGTGCTATACCTTCCACCGGAATAATAACTACGTCATTGACCTCATCACATACGGCTTCGGGCGTACCTGCCTCTACGGTTGCTCCTGCGGGTGCGGGTACGATTACTTCATCTTCAATATTGGTTTCCAATCCATTCCACCACATATTGAGTGTTCTGTTATTAGAATTGCCATAAATATCACAAGCGACAGTAGGAGAAGATACACAGCCCGGATCGGCTATTTCCGTTACCGGATTAGCAGGATTATCTTGAGGTACTTGGCTGTTGTCCCAATACAAACCGATGTATCCCGGCGTACCCGGACGTACAAGACGCGCTTTCATTCCTGTCACGCCTTCGATGTCGTACATGGGAAAATGAACAGTACTCGCTCCGGCAAATAACTGTACAAAAAAGGATGTTCCGGCAGGTACGATATTGCCCTGACCGTCGCGTCCATCCCACGCAATGCTGTTTGGACCCGCATTGATGACTGTTGCCGGAAAAGGCACATCTTCCACACCATTATTATCGTATGGCGGAAAGTCCAAAACGAGGTCACCAACTGCCTGTACATTGGTCACAAAACTGATAAATGAATTGCCGTCATCACACAAATCGACGGAGATGACATCTACTTCAATTTCCTGAATGCCACTTGGAAACTCAATGATATCCGGCTCGTTGACAAAGATTTTGTATTCGCTCAAAGGACCGAAATCCGCATCCGCATCGCCATCATAAGATTGGCGGGCTGTGGCTGCGTCTCCTGCTGCGTAGGCTGCGCCATCTATACCGTATCGGTTGCAAGCGATGAGCCAGTCACCACCCCAACCCGGATCGTTTTCGTCACCGACTTCGATGGCTGTTACCACGTTTTCAGGTTCGGTATAAACATAGAAAGTGGAAGCAAGAAAGTCACCGGGATCGGTTGAACTACCCGGTCCTGAACGAAACCCCCACTGCTCTGACCAAAGGCGTCCGTTGATGACGTTGGTTGTTGTGTTATCCACCACGCTGATGTCCCAATATGGCACACGCGCACTGACAGTCGGTAAGCCAAATCCGGCATCGTCTGTAAATTCGATATACCAATCGCCGTTTTCGTTGGGTATAAAGGTTTCAGAATCGTAGCTGCCTGAAGTCGGCGCGGCTGCTCCGGCTTGGGTGACTCCGTTGGGTCCGGCACTGTTTTCGGCAGCACTTGTAATAGCTACGGGCAGAGTGGCAGCCGTACCGCCTGCAACGAATCCTGTTCCGTCGTAAGTGTACTGTACGCCACTTGGACTCACAAGACGGCTATACCACGCGCCGCCTACTTCGGTTTGTCCGAGTGCTACATAAATTTCTTCTGTTGTAAAATCGCCTATGCGGATATGCAATCGGCGTTCTTCGGTAAGTCCGGGATAAGCAAATTGTGCTTTGTCGTTGATAGACATTCCCGCCTCGCATGTGGGGCAGGTAATCAATTGAAGTGTTCCTTCGGCAAAACTATACACAGAGATTGCCAGGATGACCAAGGTTAGGTAAAATCCTTTCATGGTATTGATACAAGGTTTAATAAGTGCAGGCATAGACTCAAGCCTCAAGTTTAATAATCAGTTTGTTTTAAGTAAGTTGTACAACCCGAAAATATTGCTTGGTTTTACCAAGCACTTAGTAACATGTTCTTCAAATTAAAGTCGTTGAAAATATTTTATTTTATTTAAATTTATACGAATAAAAATATTTTATAAAAATAAGTATCCGTCTCTCAATATTTTCAATTTCTTATTTGACAAATATGTTAAAGGTGAATGAATAAAAATAGTTTATAGTGACACTCAAACAAGTACGTTAACGCACTCATTATCAATGTCACTAAAAGTGCAATCGTAGTGTTGTAATGATTTTTGTGTATGGACGAGACATTTTTAATGACGGCATGTTTATGGAAATAGTTGCAAAGGGATTTTTGTCGTCACTACAAATTTATATTAATAAAATTAATTTTAAATAAATACATTATAAGTAAACCCTTTACTTAAAATATCAAAATGCAGATTATTTTTTTACGGCTATTCATTTGCATAAAAAACACTTTATTATATCATAACAAACTGATATTTAATTAATTAAAAATATTCAATAAAACACGTTTTATTGAATAAAAAATATTTTCTACGCTAAAGAATCGCTGTTTTAGTTTATTTTTATAGGAAACTAATTTTGTGTATTTTATGTAGTTATTAAGTGGTATATATTTTTTCGTTTTTTTTTAGAAAAAACAAACTCGTAGCAACTTCCTTCCACAAATCAAATTGAGAAAGGAAGTTGCTACGAGTTTGTTTTTCCAAAGTTATTTCGTCTTAATGACTAGTGTCTTCGCCAAATTATGAATGATGAATTTTGAATGAATTTAAATTCTACTTTGTTTTTTATTGATAATAAATTTCTTACAAATTATACATTTTTAATCATTCATAATTTTTCATTCAAAATTCAAAATTGGCGAACACATTGAATGACTATTACCAATTATAAACTGCCCCCGCTGAAACGGTCATAAAGTGCAACCAGTTTTTAACGAATCCATCTCCCGGTTCTCCGGGTTTCAGATCGCCTGTGCCGAGTGCTCCACCTCCCAAATAGCGAAGGTTAAAGAAAACATCAATAGGGTCATTTATCTTCAAGCCTCCTCTAAAACTTGCATCCAAAATAGCTCCTATCACTTCATTGTCACTGCCATTGATATAGCTTATGGGGGCGTAAAAGCCATCTGCCTCAAATTCGGTGTATGCCCATTCGCTATGTTCCGTTCTGAAGCGTATCTTCATTATCGGTACAGGACCCACGTCGCGATTGGTACGAAATTGTGTACCGTCGGCAGATTCGAAGATGATAGTCGCATTCCGAACTTGCAGACTTGCGCCTATTCCAAATGAGTATTTTTCGTTGTCGGGTAGTAATTCGCGTAGATAACTGATGCGGTAAAAGGGAAAATTGTATAACAAATTGAGGCTTGTTCCGGCAGAAAACGTGAGGTCATCCACTACGACATCTTCTGCCAACAACACTTGTGATTGAAGGCTTAATGGCTGATACAGAAAGAATAAAGTATTACGTTTTTTGAAGTCCAATTCCAATGAGAGCCTACTGACCGGAAATAAAACATCCTGTCCGCCCTGCTTCACATAGTCAAAGTAAGTACCGCTGTTGCTAAACTGGATTTTGTGGCTCAATACGCCTACGAAACCCAACTCCGCTACTGAACGGAATTCAAAATTTCTTTGGGCGAATGAAGAGCTTGTAATAAATAGTAAAATTAAAATTACGCTGAAACGTTTTAAACTCATTATGTCTAAAGTCTTTTGTTTGTGAATGAGGCTTATCAGTCGATGGTCAATAGTCCATAGTTTTTCTTAATTGCGTGATTTTGCATATTATAAATTACTAAGACTTAGGCAATTGGGAACAGACGGATAGCCGCAAATGATTGTAAAGGGTTTTAAAACCGTATTTGATAGATTTTGTTTAAGAAATTGTGAAAAAAATAATACCACAACTATGCATTTATTCAAATTATTTCTTGTGATAATGGGCTGTCAGGAATCGTCCGGAGAAAGGGTGGTGGATACTATCAAATAAAAAGAGGTTGCCCGAAGGCAACCTCTCGCTTATTAAAAACAGTGGTATTCTATTTGAAGGAATGAGACCTAAATTCAGTTTTTAATTATTTTATTAGTGCTTGGATTCAAAAATAAGAGGACACCTTGAGATGTCCTCGGCTTATAAGTACTACAATCGGTTAATTCACAGTTTCTTATCGCGTTTATGCAAACTCTATTAGTCTCAATTGCGCCCTCAGATTCGATGTCGAAAGCAGATTTAAAAACTCTGCTTGCAATTGTGATTAACATTGGAATTAAGGCTTCTACATGGATTTTGATGAGCGAATATTCGACTTGCGAAATTCACTCATTGTAACTACTCAGGCACTCTAAAAATTGACACTATCAACTGATAATCAATTATTTATAGCGAAAATTGCAGTTATTTAAATTTAATTAATTAGTTTTTATATTTTATTTAATTCGTTGATTTTAAGCAACTTATTTAAATGATTAATATTTTAAAACTACAATTAATAGATAATTATTTTTTGTTAATCATTGATAGTCAAGCTGTTTGACCATCTGAGTAGTTACCACTCATTTTGTCCAGTCTGTCTTTGTACATAATCGCCATAGCAGATATATTTTGACAGGTATCTAAATGCTCTACAAAGCAAAACATTCGGTAAGTATCCCATCCGTTGGTATTGTATTTCATATTATTTTGAGCTCTCTTAGAGTAATTTGCAGTATATCTGATGCTGTGCATAATCAATGTGTTCGCTAATTTTGAATTTTGAATGAAAAATTTTGAATGATGAAAAATGTATAATTTGTTAATTATTAATTATCAGTAAAAAATAAAATAAGATTTAAATTCATTTGTCATTCAAAATTCATTGCAATTGAAATCTGAATTCAGGATTCGTAATTTGGCGAAGACATTGATAATAACTCTATTTTTTAATAAATTCACTGATCACTTTATGCTTTCCTGCTTCTATTTGAAGCATATACACGCCTTGTGGGAGCGATTTGACATCAAATTCTACATTATCTTGGAAAGCAGGGTTGAATGTTTTTTGCCGGATGAATTGTCCTTGAATATTCATTAAAGTGACTATACCTTCTTGGATTTTATTATCTTCAAATTCTACATTCACGTTGATTCTATCTGTTGCCGGATTGGGGAATACATCTACGCTATGCCCCTTATCTTGAATTGTGCGAAAATCTGCCGCATCATTATTATTGGCTGCCTGTACTGCAAGTGATGTTGGCATTCGAACACCGCTTGTATTATTGGGTTGTCCATTTGTATTATCAATAATATTTGTAGGCTGATAATAGACGATTAATTTAGCAGAAGCTTCTTCCGAACCTTCATAGGATTCGGCTACTCTTTTGCCCGTTCCTTCTATGAGAATTGTAATTGGTTTGCCAAGTCCATCCCAGCTTGTACCACTTACAATTTCTTGTATAATACCTTTAATATCGGGGGTACGTTGTGCATCTGTGGCAACCCCTACGCTATTCCATGTAGGCGGATTCCACAATGCAGATGCACTGGTTTTTGACCTTGAAGAAATATCATAAGGTACGTTGATAAATGGTTGGGAATCGCCGTCATCTTCACCATATATTTCCAATGTACCGGAGTTATTGGGTGTTTCATCTACGGTAAATTGTACGAAAGCGCTGTCGATAAGCGTACCGGGAGCTAAGAAAATATTGTCAAATCGCAAGCCTATCACTTGGTTTCCTGTGCTGTTGCGGTCGTAGGTCAGTTCTAAATCCGAGCTACTCAAGTCCACACCTCCGTTTGTACCTCTTTCTTCTGCATCATCATTGCCTGTCAAAATAGGTACTTCGATAACTGAGGAATTGATAGCCGTAGGCTGTCCTGCACAACCGCAATTACCGTTCGTTACATCATCAGTTGTTGTTCCGTCGCCGTCATCGCAAGGCAATCCCGCTTGTGGGCAACTGTCCAAGGTATAAGCAACAACGAGTTGAGGAGCATCATTCGGAAGATTACCCTCGCGGGATTCTGCCACACGTTGTCCTGTTCCGTCAATTTTAATGACGATAGCACTTGAAGAAGTGTAGCCGCTTCTGCCTATAATTTCCTGTATGATAGTCCGCATTTGAGGTGTACGTTGAGCTACACCTTTGTCCCCTGTCGTCCATGCGGGGATTGTCCAAAGTACAGCACTATTTGTCGCAGAGCGATTGGTAAGGTTATAAGCTGTAGTAGGGAAAGCGGCTGCATTGTCGGTTGCTTCACCTTCGATGACTGCTGAAGTTGCATCGGTATCCGATTCGTCTGCTCTGAATTGAATATAGGCGTCGATTATCATTGCCCCTTGCGGGATATTCATTCCTGTAAAACGCAAGCCCAATGTTTGTTCGCCTCTATTATTGTCTGTACCGATTTCAAGGTCACTACTATTGAAATACATCTCACCACCACTATCGATTTCTTCTAAATCATCATTGCCACTAGAAATAGTCGAATTAACATTAAATTGTTGTCCAAATTCCACTGTAATTGTTACTTCGTCAACTACGGATTGTCCGCCGTCCGCATCTGTTGCAATGGCTTTTATGACATAAGTACCTGCTCCGGGTGGCTGCCAATAAACGAGATAGGGGAATTCATCATCAATTTCATAGCTGACGCCATTGATAAAAAATTCAACATGCTGTATATCGCCATCCGGGTCTTCTGCATCAGCAGATAATTCTATCATATCAAAGGGCGTGAAAGTAGTATTATTGGCAGGTGATGTCATCATAACATCAGGCATGAAATTGTCAATATCTACGGTAACTGTTACGGTGGTTGAGGTACCCGTGTCACCTGCATTATCCGTAGCAATCGCAACAATATCGTAAGTACCTAATTGATTAAAATCATAAGGCATTTGGTAGGGTGCGCCGATATCTTCACCGACAAAACTACCATTGACAAAAAATTCTACTTTAGTGATTGTACCATCAGGGTCATTGGTATTGGTTTGGATGACTAGGGTTTGGAATGAGGTTAATACGTCATTATTCAAAGGTTGTGTCACGGAGATAACAGGTAGTTGATTGGGTCCTACCTGAACGTATATCAAATCGGAACTAGAACAAGCACTATCATCAGTAGCAACTGCTACAACTTCATATAAACCATTTTGATTAAAATTATAAGGTACACTAAAAGTAGGCGTTACATCTACGCCGATAGATTGTCCATTAACAAAAAATTCCACTTGTGTGACTGTACCATCTGAATCAGAGGCACTTGCGTTGATGGATAATGCTGCTGCTGAACCTATTATCAAACCATCCGAAGGAGAAGTAATTTGTACGGTAGGGCAATTATTAGGAATGTTTGCAGTGATACTTACCGGGCTTGACGTAGTTTGTGCCCCATTATTATCAGTAACAACTGCCGTAATCGTGTGCGTACCATTGGTCAGCGTATAGTTAATCTCGAATGAACCATTTGCCAATTGACCTGAACCCAACAAGCTGCCATCAATGTAAAATTCTACATCAGTGATTGTACCATCAAAATCAGTTGCAGATGCCTGAATCTGAATCGTACCCGGTGCATTATAGGTTGTACCCGATGTAGGGCTGGTAATATCTACTTCGGGAGGAACATTAGGAAATGAAGAAGCCGTCGTAAATGACCAGTAATCCGTCCAGCCGGTACCGTCATTGACTCTCCAACAATATTCTGTATTCTCTTGAAGCACTCCGGCAGGAATAGTATATGAATTATCGGTCGTGCTAGCTGTATGCACCGTTGATTGAATGTCAGTAGGATTAAGGTTCAAATTTGGATTTTCAAAAATGAAAAGTTGGTTAGGCTCACTGACTATATAAAGCGTACCATTATCATCCATTGTGATGCCTTCCGGTTGTGGAATGGCATTTATTAATGTGCCGTTTCCACCACCTGTATTGAGGGAGATACGACTAATTTCATTGCAATTTTCATCCGTTTCGACCAATGCCAAACTTTCATGGCTCAACAAAAGCGTATGGTCACTTACGCTCAATTGGTCAAAACCGCTTGTCAATCCTAAATAATGCAAACCCGCTATATCACCAAAACCAAAGGGATTTAGTGTCATATTACATGGTGTATTTACCGAAGAAAGTACGGTAGGATAAGATACAGGTGTCGGGAACGAATAAAAGCCTTTTGGTGTTTTTTCCTTCACTGTCAAGACTTCACCTATTGCAGGGTCGTAAGAAACACCTTCGAGACCTTGATTGTTGTTCCAAGTACCCGGCAACTGTACGTAGTCCGAATTGCCATATAGGACTGTGGAAGTCGAGGTCGTAATATCGAAAAAAGTAATTCTACCCCGACGCTCTTCAGATACTGCATATCGTGTACCTGAAATGTGTACGATCCCCTCTGTATCATCAAAACCGGATAAGAAAATCGTTCTCAGCACTCCTCCCGATAAATTTGTTTCGTATATGGTTGTATTTCCATTAGCCACCATAAATAGTGTATTGGTCAATGGATTATAAGTAACACCTGAAAGGTCATCCGGTATAGAATAAATAACCGTAGGTCCGCTGACCAACTCATATTCATCAAGATTAACTGTACCAAATTCAACATTCGCATCTACCGTACAATTAACAACCTCAACATCTACACTGCCACTTGTGCCGCCCCACTGCAATTCTACGGGGATGCCCACATTGAGCGATTGATTAGCGGGAGAAATCAACGTAGCTACACTCGAAAACTCCGTAAAATTTGCCGGAGTCGCTAAGAGCGTGCTCAAACTAAGTACGATGGATAAAATGGTGATTTTTAGCTTAAAGTCTGACATAAATAAAGGTAAAAGGGTATTAGATTTAACTGTTGATTCGGTGCAATGTAGCCTCAAAGCGCACTTTACACATCCCGATTTTTCGTCAAGTGTGACTGAACACATTAAACTAAATTTAGATGTTTTTAGCGCAGAAAATGCTTTAAAAAGTATTTAAACCTTCTATTTAAATACTTTTATTAAAATACCTTTACTTATATTTAATTATAATTTTATTAACTAATTAATAATTTATAAAAAACTAAAAATCAATTATTAATTATTAAAAAAACATGATGCAATTTAATTGTATTATAAGTCATTTTAATTTAAAATATTCCTTTGAAAGGATAATTATTAAAAACTATCTTAATACAAAGAAAAGATTTGCGTTACCGGAAAATATTTTTTCCCATACATTTGTGACATGAGATATTTAAGTAGAAATATCATTTTTATGATATTTTTTACGCCAATAAATCGTACACTTAGGTGAGAATGATAATGATGAATTATCTATGAAGCTGTTATTTATAGCTCATTATTTTCGGTTTGGGCATAAAAAAACCCTCTCGAAAATCGAGAGGGTCTGTAAGTCCCTGGATGTGGGTACTCTGAAGCTATTGAGTGCTTTTTTGAGTATGAACACTGCAAGTTATTCCGCTTTAATAAATTTCTGTACTTCCGTTATCCAATTTTCACCTTGAACTCTGAGGAAATACGTTGTATTTGCCTGCAAATCAGTTGTTTCAATAGTAATTAAATTGGCTCCTTCGGTAATAGAGATTGTTTGTTCATTGACCGTTCTACCCATTTTGTCGATGATATGTGCTTGTACTTCACGCTCTGTAGTTGGAATTGTCATTTGAATGAACAATTTATCCATAACAGGATTCGGATACACATCCGTAATCGTTACTGTCTGCTCAAAACAAGTTGATTTGACTACGATAACGTTTGAATAATCATACGCACCATCTACATCCACAATTTTCAATCGGTAGTAATTCACTGGTTTAATATTTTCATCTATGTACTCGTAATTTGCACCCGTAGCAGTATTGCCCATTGATTCTGTTTTTGAAATCGCCTGAAAGTTGACACCGTCATAGCTTTTTTCAATATCAAAATGACTGAAATTGCTCTCGGTAGCCGTTTCCCATTTCAATTTGATGGTACAGTGATTGTCAAATCCTGCAAATTCTTTCAATTCAACAGGAAGTCCTGCATCACATTCACTCTCGTCTATATAATCAGGAATACCATCTTGGTCTGCATCAGTCAAAGTGCAATTCAGAACGCCTGATTCAGCTTCTGCTTCTACGCTATCTGCCAAGCCATTTTCACCGAAAGAATCTATAACTATACCATCTTCATTATAATCCAAGCCATGACATGCTTCTGCGGCATCCGGGCAACCATCATTATCCGAATCCGAATCCAAATAATCAGGAATACCATCACCATCCGTATCAATTGGCATACAAGTCTCAAAATTGGAAACAGAGAACGAACCACCTTCTGTAAATTGAGCTCCTCCAACTGCAAAATCATAAAAGATAATTTCGATTTCATCTACGGGTTCTGGGAAACAAATCCGGATGCCTCCTCTATCTGAGTTATTAAGATTGGCTTCGGGTGGCGCACATTGCGAACGCCATGTATTATTGCCTTGCCAAACCGGACAAGCCGGGTCGGGCGTTGTATTGGTCAGTGCAAAATCAACCTCTGATAGATTGATGGTTCTTCCCATCAATTTACCATTGACAATCACTTCGTCATTTCTGTCCAAATCATTGAAAAAGAAGCATAGATCTTCGACAGGTTGAGAAAGGCGATAAGTTGTATTGACGTGCTGCCCCGGTCCGGGTGTAGTTTGGTCAATTCCTATACGTACAGCATAGGTGGAGTTGAGTTGCGAATTGCTGATTTCGTACTCATCCTGCATTGCACCGCCTACATATAGTGGTGTGTCCAAAGTCAATATTGCATCACCAACCATATATGGTGCTTCAGCATTATTGATAGCTTCTGCCGGGTTGATACTTAGGTCATCTTGCTGAAAATCAACGGAAACCGTGTTATTCGCACAATCTTTTTCGATATTATCAGGAATACCGTCATTATCTTCGTCCAAATCAGCTCCCCCTACTATACCGTCTCCATCTATATCTGCAATGATACTTTCTCTCTCAGTTGCAGCGCAAGCTGCCATATCCGTCACCGTAAACGAACCACCCGCGATAAAACCGGCAGCCGCACTATCGTGATAAAAGATAAATTCAAGAGCATCTATTGGTCCGGCGAATGAAAAATCAACCACGCCTTCAATACTATTGTCGAGATTTGTGCCAAAACAGCTAGACTTAAATCTATTACCGTCCATGTATTCAGCACAAGGGTTTATTCCGGGAATGTTGTAATTTTCTGCATGAATCGGTATCACCTCGCCATTATATATGGCATTGACGATAATCTCATCGTGGCGGTCAATGTCTAATAATCTGAAGTTGAGTTCTTCAAGGTCATTGGCAAAGTAAAAGGTAAAATTCACGTTGTCGTCTGCACCTGCCGAGTTGAACAGCCCGATGTGCGGTCCGACAGAACCATTCAGGTGAAAGTCATGGATAAAATACTCATCCTCAGTGGCATTACCCGAAAAATAACGTGACGCCAATACACGCCCGCCCCCAAGCGTCATCTCGGCAGCATTGATGTCAATGACAGGATTTGTACTACCATTCAATGTGGTAAAGTTTAGTTGGTCGGTTTCAGCGCATTGCGCTGCTAAAGGGTTGTTCGCAACTGTCAATAGTGCGAAAACAAGTGTACACAAAACAGTATAAATTGCAGTGTTACTTGTTTTGCTCTTGTACGGAGTTGGTTGAAAAGTTTTCATTTTGATAACTTGTTTTGTTCTGTGAATAAAATTAACAAGTGGATAAACTCGGAGACGGTCAGGAGAATGTGTGATTTGGGGTAATTTATAAATCCTAATATCGGGTGTAGCGTTCACGAAACGCTCCAATCGAAATTTTAATTTTGATTTAGAATTTATCAAAAGGCATACAAATGCCATTTAGCATATTAATAATAATGCTATTCTTTTATTAGTAGAGAGTAGTTGTATAAGCCTTTAGTGTTGTAGTGTGTGTAAATTAGGGGTTCTCCAATGTTTCCGTTTCAATCGTTTAGACAGAGGTTTTAATTCTGGTCACTAGTTATTTCTTTTATAAAAATACATCCATTTTTCCTATATTGCAAGCTTGTAAATGTTAAATTTTTCTGAAATAAAAAAAATCTCATAATTTCTTATAATAATTTACAAACCAATTAGAAACGAATAATGAATACGTTAAATTTAAATAAATTAGTGCAAATTATTTTTACGCAAAAAAACGCATAGCACCCATTTTTAATTTGTCGAAAAATCAAATACATATTAAGTCAAAATATTCACAACTGATTTCAAGTAGATTGAAATGAGTAAATCTTTTTAATATTATCAAAACGCATAAAATTTACTATATTTGGAGTCTTATCCATTTTGAATATTTTAAACGAATTTAAATAAAATGAAATACATACTGGCTTTAATTTTTGCTTCTGTTTCCATGTCAATTTTTGCTCAATTACCACAAACAAATATTTATGTATTTGATATGGAAGCTTCCGCGATTCGCGATATTTATCGCTTCACAAAACCCAAATTTATTAATGGAAATAATTTGAACGGGTATAATAATCAACCACAATTTATACGCGGACAACTATACATTACTGCTCAAAGAGATGGCAAACAGACCGATATTTATCGCTTTAACCTCGACCGGCGAATGCAAACACGAATCACTGCTACGCCCGAAAGCGAGTATTCCCCCACCCCAATGCCCGATGGGCAGCACGTCTCTGTAGTACGCGTTTCTGCCGATGGCAATGATAATCAACAACTTTGGCGTGTACCCATGATGGGCGGCGAAGCAGAATTGATGCTGGATAGTATCGCTCAAATCGGCTACCACGAGTGGATAAATGAGTCAATGCTTGCCTTATTTATTGTCGGAGAACCGCATACTTTATACATTGTGGATACGGAAAGTGGCGATGTGCGGCAGATACGTTCGGGCATTGGGCGTTGTCTGCGAATGAATCCTGATGGAAACTTGACTTTCATACATAAAAGTGAACTTGAGGGCTGGTACATCAAATCCGTTAATCCGCGAAATTTTGCCATTCGTCCTATCGTAAAAGCACTGCCGGAATGTGAAGATTTTGCATGGACACAAGACGGCACATTATACATGGCAAAAGGTAGTAAATTGTATCGTTTCAAAGCGAGCCTTGATAGTGATTGGCGCGAAGTAGCCGATTTTAGTGATTATGGCATTACAAATATCAAACGTATTGCCATTTCCAATAATCGAATTGCGTTGGTTGATGTTACTAAATCATAATTATAAACCACTAAGTACATCGTCCAAAAAGTTTCTTTGCGAATTTGAATAAATGTAAAATAATAAATGTAAAATGTAAAATGTAAAAGGCATAGGACGCGAGGCAAACGCGTTACTTTCGTATTTATTTGATTTTTAATTTATTAAAAATGGTAAAAATGTAAATGCTTTGTTCGCGTACTACAAGCACTTTTACATTTTACATTTATTATTTTACATTTTACATTTCAAAAAATACCAAGAAATTTAATTGGCAATATACTAAGTTCACAACGCGACTTATCGCGTTATGTCCTTTGTGGTTATTACACCATACAATGAAAATCTTGAGCACCACACAAATCCGCGAACTGGATGCTTATACCATTCAACACGAACCGATTGATTCTATTGATTTAATGGAACGGGCTTCTGTGGCATTTACAGAATGGTTTGCTGCCAATTATGACACTTCGCGCCCCATACACATCGTATGTGGTCCGGGAAATAACGGTGGTGATGGTTTGGCAGTCGCCCGATTGCTGGATGAGCTATATTATAAGGTGGAGGTGTCGCTGTTTTTATTTTCGGAAAAAACGAGTACAGATTTTGATACCAATTTGAAGCGATTGCAAGAAAAGACCAATGTGTCGATTCATCACATTCACGAAGATAGATCACTTCCTGTTTTTGCCGAAAATACGGTCTTGATAGATGCCATTTTGGGGTCGGGTTTGGCGCGTCCTGTTGAAAATTTTCTTGCCTATTTTATCCAACACATTAATAATCAAAATATTACACGAGTTAGTATTGATATTCCCTCTGGGCTTTTTGCTGATAAATACTCAGATGGCATGTGTATTCATGCGGCACAAACCTGTTGTTTTGAAGTTCCGAAATTAGCATTTATGATGCCCGAAAACCATGCGCGTATAGGTGCATGGACAGCTGTGCCGATTGGTTTACATTCGCAGAAAATGGCAGAAGCAGAAAGTCATTCACACTACATTAGTTCTGATTTTATTAAAAATATTATCAAAAAAAGAAATAAGTACGACCATAAAGGTAGATTTGGTCATGCGCTGCTCGTAGTGGGATCGCGAGGTATGTTGGGGGCGGCATTGCTTGCGGCACGGGCGTGTATGCGTAGTGGAGTGGGCTTGCTGACAGTACATGCACCCAAAGCACTCGAAAATACGCTGCTACAAACCCTACCCGAAGCTATGTATAGTCGCGAAATGAGCGAGTGTTTCGAGACTATACCGTCGTTGAAAATTTATTCCGAGCGAGTAAGATATAAATATAATGTAATAGGCATCGGCTGCGGCTTGGGTAAGCATAAAAATACTGCCTTAGCACTTAAAGGATTAATGCAAAAGTGGAAGCGACCAATGGTGATTGATGCCGACGCGCTCAACCTGATTGCCGAACAGGAAACATTGCTACGCCACGTCCCGAAAGCTAGTATTTTGACGCCTCACCCAAAGGAGTTTGAACGGCTTTTTGGCACACAATCCAATGATTTTGAACGAAATATGATACAAGTAGAAAAATCAGTGGAGCATGGAATCTATATCATTCTGAAAGGTGCACATACGTGTATCAGCACCCCCGAAGGCGATTGTTTTTTTAACTCCACCGGCAATCCGGGCATGGCTACTGCCGGTAGCGGTGATGTGCTGACGGGTATCGTCACAGGCTTGTTGGCGCGGGGTTATTCGTCAGAAGAAGCGGCAATTTTGGGGGTGTATTTGCATGGTTTGGCGGGAGATTTGGCAGCGAAGGAAATCGGGCAGGAAAGCATGATAGCAAGTGATATTATTGAGTATTTGGGGGCTGCTTTTCGAGTAATAAATGAGAGATATTAAACAAGAGAGATAAGTGGCACAAACTATCTCACGCAGAGATCGCAGAGACATTGATTAACAACCCTCCGCGTACTCGGCGCTCTCCGCGTGAAAATCACCTATTGTGCAATTTGTTATACACACTTTTACACTCATAAAGCAACATAATTGTCAAGTTTTTTGTTACTTTGCAATCCGAAATAGGAACTAATACAAACATATAAATAAGTCTTCAGTTTAATCAAAAAAAAATAAAGTAGATACAAAAACCATTAATAAACAGGGCTTTATTTCAATATGTTCGCCAAATGAAAAATTGATAATTGATAATTGAGAGTTGATAATTATTTTATTTAAATAATTATAAATAATTCATTATCAATTTATTACAAATGAGTGTTTTAAACCAATTATCAATTATACAACTTGTCCCGACGAATGACGGAATTCTCAATTCTCAATTTGGCGAAGACATTGTTATTTGGATTTAAACTTAGACTTAGACTTAAACTTAGACTTATTACCATGCCAAAGCATTTTGTTTCTAATAAAGATGAATCTCCGCCCCTGTTTCACAATAAATTCCTTGACCTGTTTTCGCGGGTGCATTGGAGTGTGCCTTTGTTTGTGTTTGTGCCGGTGGTCTTGGCCTGTATGTATTGGGGAATGGTGGATTACAAATTGGGCTGGATGCTATTGCCCTGGTTTGTAGGCGGGGTGTTGTTTTGGTCATTTGCGGAGTATGTTTTGCACCGCTTTGTATTTCACTACGAACCACCGGGTAAATTGGGCGAACAAATCCACTTTATCGTACATGGCGTACACCACGATTATCCCAATGATTCGCTGCGTTTGGTGATGCCGCCCGTCTTGGGTATTCCTTTGGCAATCTTATTTTACTATCTGTTTACCTATTTCTTAGGTGTAGAAAACACGATGCCTTTTTTCGCAGGATTTATCAGTGGCTACTTGGTGTATGACATGACACATTATGCACTCCACCATGCAAATATCAAACATCCTTATTGGAAAAAACTCAAAGAACATCACATGGTTCACCACTATCACGACCCTGAAAACGGCTACGGCGTAAGCAGCGATTTTTGGGATAAAATTTTTCGTACAGAATTTAAGTTAGTTAAGAAAGGTAAGCAAGTGATTGGTGATTAGTGATTGGTGATTGGTTTATAAGATTTTGATAATTAGGTTTTTACGCAAATAAACATACGATTTTTTTATGATAAATATTAATTTAATTTATAAAAAAACAACTAAAAAACGATTCCAAAATATAAAATCCTTCGCCCCTAATCACCAATCCCTATTCACCAATCACTAAATGCACCTGCTACAATTTTTCTTAAAAAGGCTTGCCTATGGCATGGTCGTCTTGGTGTTGGTTGTCGTCATAGTGTTGTCGATTATCTATCTTGCGCCTGTCAATGCTGCGCGGCTTACTTTCGGGCAAAATGCCGACGCCGCGATGGTCGAGCAAAAGAAAAAAGAACTGGGCTTGGATAAACCTCTGACAACACAATTTCGTCTTTATCTCAATGATGTCTCTCCCCTATCCATTCACGAAAATACAGAATACAACCAACAGAAATACAAGTACTTAAAGCTCATTCCTTTCGGCAAGCGTGCCTTTGTGGTCAAGTTTCCACACCTGCGCGAATCCTTCCAAACAGGCAGAAAAGTCTCTGATATGCTACGCGAAGCGATACCCGCGACGGTGATATTAGCAGCTACGGCGATGTTTTTTGGGGTCTTGATTGGGGTGATACTGGGCATTATTGCGTCTTTAAAACAGTATTCGTGGTTTGATAATTTCGCGGTGATTATTTCTACTTTTGGTTACTCGCTGCCGAGTTATGTAACGGGGATTATTATTGCGATTATATTTGGTTATTACCTCAAAGATTGGACGGGACTAAACCTGCAAGGCGGACTAATGGACGTAGATAATTTTACGGGCGAACGGATTTTTGTCTGGAAAAACCTCATTCTTCCTGCCATTGCTCTGGGTATTCGTCCGGTGGCATTGATTACGCAATTGACGCGCTCCTCCATGTTGGACGTATTGAATGAAGATTACATTCGCACCGCTCGTGCCAAAGGACTTTCATTCTATAAAGTTGTTTTTAAACACGCGCTCCGCAATGCACTCAATCCCGTACTGACGGCAGCCTCCGGTTGGTTTGCGAGCTTACTGGCAGGCGCATTTTTTGTAGAGAAAGTCTTCAATTTCAATGGCTTAGGGTTGCTGACTATCAATGCTTTGGTCAATTATGATTTGCCTGTGGTATTGGGCGCGGTCTTGTTCTCAGCGTTTGTTTTTGTTATAATAAATTTGTTTGTAGATATGTTATATGCTTTGCTGGATCCGCGAGTTGTAGTTGGGAAATGAGCCATTTTGTGATTTTTGATTAGGTGATTTTTGATTGGGTTCAAGTCAATATTAATCAAAAATCACCAACTCAAAAATCCTTAAATCATTGAACCAAAAACCAATAAAATATCGTTCAAATAATAAGCGCACTATTTTCCGGTACTTTCATAAAAATGAGTAAATGCTAAATTTGGCACTTTCATTGATAATAGACCAATCTAAAATCAAAAATCATAAAATCAAAAATTAGGTATGAATTTCACAAAGGCGAAGATGTATCTCGAAAAAATCAATTTACTATATCAAGGTATTCAAGAGGACAATCAGGTGAGTCCGATTGAGCGTAAATTGATGTTGGATTATATTTCTAAATTATATGATTCCTTTTGGTATGATGAGCAGCAAAACAACTCGACATCCGTACCTACACCTGCGCCTATACGCGAAACACCTGTTGCCAGACCGTCGTCGGTCAAGGTTGCCACTCCTCCCCCACCGCCTGCACCAACTCCTGCCCCCGAAGTAGTAGAAGCACCCATAGTGCAGCAGCCTGCCTATGTACCGCCACCTGCGCCAGTGGTAGAAGCACCCATTAAGGAAGAAGCTAAACCCAAAAAATTTGACTTGAAACTGCCAACCGCAAAAGTGACTCCATCTGCTATACCAACCAGCTTCAATACTATCTATAATGAATTATTTGAGCAAGAAGGAACGCGGGATTTATCTCAAAAATTAAGCGAGCGTCCTATATCTTCTCTAAAATCGGCTTGGGGCGTAGGCGATAAGTTTTTAATTGTAAATGAGCTGTTCGGCAAAGATATTTCTGCCTTTGATGATGCCATTGGTTCTTTAAATGGTATGTCAAGCGTAAATGAGGCACGGGGCTATCTCGAAAGTAATATCATCGAAAAATACAACTGGACGGATGTCAATAAATTGAAAGTTGCTAAAGATTTTATCAAGACAATTAAAAGGCGATACGTGTAAAATCCCACTACTTCGGCTTTGAAACTTGGAGTTTTTTGAACAATTAGATTTAAGAGTACTACACAAAAAAACATCAAACAAATGTAGTTATCCTATTAAGTCACATAAAAAAGTATCTTTTCCCTCCTGTGACATGCCAAAAATTTCCGTCACTAACGCAGACAGTCTTTTATGTGGCTTATATGTCTATTTTTTTTGTAGTATCATTAGTAGTGTTATTTATTAAATATTTTCACTAAAATATAGTTAGAAACATAAAATAAAATTTAATCTCATGATATTTACACCAAAAAACACTAAGGAACGATAAAATATAATATCAAAAAAAGTGCTCTAATATCCGGATTTCGACATATTATTTTTTAATACGTTCGTTCTACATAGCATTTATCATGTTTTATATTCATCAAAAAAAATTATAAAAAAATCAGCCTATTTTGAAACATTCGTGATCGTTTTCACGTAAAAGCGACAAGAACAGATGTATGTTACTTTTTGGACGTTTTAAGTCTAAATATAAATGTTTTCGACAAAATCCATCTTAGTTTTCGAACGGCATTTCCACAAAATCCTAAGCAAATCCATCAATTAGTCACTCCCATTTCAAGGGAAATGATTACCACAACTCAATTTCCTATTATAATATTTTGCATTGCGTATTATTTTTACAATAATATGACATTTGCCTTATGTGTTGACAAACAGAATATTACCTTCTTTTATGCAATAGTTTATCGGAGAATTCATAATAATATGATAATAATTTATCCGATAAAATATTACACGAATAGAAATGTTACTATATTTACCATGTCACTCATAAAAAGAAAGTAGCTTAATCTTAACAAGTTATTACAAGAGATTTGAATATATCAGTAGAACGAAACCTCCTCTAATTTCCCATTTCAGATCCATCTGTATCAATTTTGTTGGCTGCTTCCTATCTTTATATGAGTCTCACATTAAGGCAAATGGGAACAATAAATTAGCCATTTTATGCTGCCCTTTTTCCCTCTAAGAAATCTTCAAAAATCCTTACGTAGCTTGGCTATGCGCGGTTTTTGAAAATCCCTTAGAAGAAAAAATGACTAGCCTAAAATGACCAATTTATTGTTCCCAATTGCCTAAAAGGCAAATTAGTGATCCCAACTCGTGAAAAGAGAATGACAAAGATCAGGTTTGTCCCAGACGCACTATGAAGACACTCACACGACATTCTTACTCTTTGTTCTCATAATTGTATTGAAGCACCCGACTCCTCAAAAACGGCACCTTTGCTGCGATTTTATCTCGCAGGAGGGCTTGAATACTATTACCTAATACATACTAACTACTTTCGACAATGAGAACACTTACTTCGCCTAAATTCTTCACCCTATTTATATCCCTATTTCTGTACCTTGGGCTAGTCGCAAATCCAACTAACGATGATTGTAGCTTTGCCCTCCCACTAGAGCTTTCCGGTCTGGCTATTCCTTTTGATAGCAATGGAGCTACCGACTCTGACGCGCCCGAACCAAGTTGTGACTATTATGAGGGTGGTGATGTGTGGTTTAGCATAATGATGCCCATGAGTGGTCATCTATCTGTGGAGACACTTTCCGCCAACACTTCTAATCCATGCCTTGCGCTTTATGTAGGTGATTGTAGCAATCTTCTGGAATATGACTGCCGTTATGATGGTAGCCAAACCAATAATGGCTCCGTAACTATCCACGATGAAGACTTGGGTGGTCAACAAATTTATGTTCGTGTTTTTCAATATAATATAGATGCTGGCGGTGCTTTTGATATCCGCGCACACGAGCCGGGTATTCCCGACAATGATTTCTGTCTTGATGCAGTAACACTTGATGTAAGCTCAAGCTGCTCACCGACTTTATTTACCAATGCAAACACAACAGATTCTCCTGCGGGTATTGGAGCAACTTGCGGTTATCGCGGTGCTGATGTATGGTTCAGAGCAAAAGTTCCTGCAAGCGGAAAACTCGTAATCGACGCAATGGGTATCGACAATCCCGACCCTGTAATTGCCGTATTTACAGGCGATTGCAATAATTTAGGAGAATATGACTGCCGGCGCAATGACAGCCCGACCGATGATGGACGTATCATTATCAATGACATGGAACTCGCTAATAATTACATATACTTCAATGTATTTCGTTATTTCAATCGCAATGGCGGTACATTTGAATTGTGTGCTTACGAGCCTGTCATTCCATCAAGTGATTTTTGTTATTATGCCGCTGAATTAGATATTAATACGAGTTGTTCCCCCACAACTTACACCAATGCTTTCACCACCAATTCATCACAAGACGAAGACCCCTCTTGCGGTCTGTTTAGCGGTGGTGATGTGTGGTTCAAATTTGATATGCCCAATAGCGGTAATATCTCTATCGACATCGACCCAGGTACAAATGCCCTCCCGCACATGACGCTTTATACAGGCACATGTGGGAATATCACTGAATACGACTGCGGCGGTTATGGCTACACAGGCGATGAGAAAATCGTCGTTAGCGATGAAAACGTTGCAGGACAAACCATGTATCTCCGCGTTTTTCAATACTATGAGCGCAATGGTGGTACATTTGACCTTTGCGTAAAAGAACCCGCCGTGCCCAATAATGATATGTGCGGCGGGGCTATTAACCTCCAAGTTGGCGGCAATGCTACAACTTTTGGCAACGAATATGCCACCCCATCCAACCAAGCTGATGAGCCGGATTGCGGCGAATACGAAGGTGGTGATGTGTGGTTCAATTTCACCATGCCCTCAAGCGGTCACTTGGTTGTAGATGCAGTCAATGGTACAAATAACGACCCTGTCTTAGCGATTTACACAGGTTCTTGCGGCAATTTTGAATTGTATGATTGCCATGTAGGTGGTGTCTTGGCAGGATATAGCCGCGTGATGATTCACGATGAAACATTAGCAGGACAAATGTTGTATTTACGTGTATTCGAATCGCAAAATGAAAGTGGTGGCTCGTTTGACCTATCTCTTTTTGAGCCTTCCATTCCTGATAATGATTTTTGTGCAGATGCAGTGGATTTGGGTACGCCTTCGGCGCAATGTAATGCAGTAAGCTATACCAATCAATACACCACGCCTTCCAAAGATGCGCCCACACCAAGCTGTGGCAACTATCTCGGCGGCGATGTATGGTTTTCCGTCAATGTTCCTGCAAGCGGACATTTGGCGATAGATGCAATGGGCGGCACAAACCAAGACCCCGTTGTGACGCTTTACACGGGTACATGCGGCAATGTTACACAATATGATTGCCAGTACAGAGGTGGACCAAATAGTGAAAGCCGTATTATCGTACACGATGAAACTTTGGCAGGACAAAAACTATATATTCGCGCATATCGCTACTTCCACCGCGAAGGTGGTACATTTAGCCTTTGTACATTCGAGCCAAACATTCCTGATAATGACTTTTGTAGTGCCGCCGTCAATCTCGGCACCATTACCAATGAATGTGTACAAACAACTTACACGAATGAATATGCGACTTCTACCACTTCCATGCCTGCGCCTTCATGTGGTGTTTATCAGGGTGGTGACGTGTGGTACACCCTCCAAATGCCCGCAAGCGGACATTTAGCAATCGACGCATTTAATGGTACAAACGACTCCCCTGCCCTCTCCATTTATACAGGTACATGCGGCAGTATTAGTGAGTATGATTGTCGGGAAACAAGTAGCCCAAGCGAGGATGGACGTATAGTTATTCACGACGAAGCACTTGCCGGACAGACCTTATATTTGCGTACTTATCAATATTATAACAAAAATGGTGGCACATTCGACCTCTGCCTTTACGAACCTTCTATCCCCGACAATGATTTCTGTCAAAGTGCTATCGAACTAGAGGTAGGAAACACCTGCAACATGACGACGTACAGCAATGCTTTGACAACGGATTCTCCGCAAGCCGCGCCTACCTGTGGTTTGTATCGTGGTGGTGATGTATGGTTTAAAGTACAAGTTCCCGCAAGCGGACGCTTGGTGATTGATACAGATAATAATGAAATTCAGCCCGTAGTTTCGGTATATACAGGCACTTGTGGCAATGCTACACCTTATGCGTGTAACGTAGGCAGCAGTATGAATGATAATGGCGGTAAAGTATTCGTCAACAGTCCTTCAATGGCAGGACAAGAAGTTTACATCCGCGTCTTCCAATTCTATGATAGAAATGGCGGTGATTTCAATTTGTGTTTATTCGAACCTACTATTCCTACCAATCAGGATTGTAGTGCGGCTGAGTGGTTGGTGGTTTCACAAATTCCTGACTACAAATTATTCTCCAATGAATTTACCAATATAGAACTGGATTCGAATCCATCCTGTGGCACTTATCAAGGTGGTGAGATATGGTTCAAAGCAACCGTTCCACAAAGCGGTAAATTGAACCTCGACACCCGCGAAGTACAAATTGACAATGCGGACATGTCCGTATATGTGGGTACATGTAATGGTTTGGTAGAAATTGCCTGTGATGATGATAGCGGAACAGGCAATATGGCAAAAGTCACTATCGACGACCTCGCGCTTGCCGGACAAACCGTATTTGTACAAGTGTGGCGCAATAGCTCACCTTATGGTGGTTTCTTTGGTATCAGTAGCCATGAATTTGGCGAATTAGCTGTTGAATTACTCAACTTCAAGGCAGAAGCCATCAATAACCGTCGTGTACAACTCGACTGGATGACCGCAAGTGAAACCGACAATGACTACTTCGACGTTGAGCATAGTACTGATGGTATCAACTTCACCGCAGTAGGTAAAGTCGAAGGTGCAGGTACTACTGAAGTACAGCAAGTGTATCAATATATACATGCTCAACCAGTTCCCGGCATCAACTACTATCGCCTCAACGATGTAGAATTTGACGGTATATCCAACTACTCCAATACTATCAGCGTCACCATCGACAAGCCCGAACGCGAAATCAGCGTATCGCCCAACCCATTCGATGCGGAAATGATATTATACTCTGACAAACCATTGGAGTATAACGCCTTAGTACAACTCACAGATGTACACGGCAGAGTTGTCATGGAAGAACGCCTCCCACAAGGTACGGTCAATCATTACATTGACACCTCCAACCTACTGGAAAAAGGCGTCTATTTCCTGACATTGATTGATGAAGATTTCCAAATCCGCAAATACGCGGGTAAGTTTTTAAGAAATTAAAGATGTGATATAGTTTTTACCCCACCCCCGTTTTTAATCTAAAATGGAAGCACCTGTGTAAGCAGGTGCTTTTTTTGTTTACAGCCTTTTTCTTACCTTTAAGCGGATAATATTATTCAAAAAATACCAAAGCCAAAATATCATGCCACTCAGTCCAAACGAAATAAAAAGCAGAGCCACACAGTTTTCAAAAAAATGGAAAGATGAAAGTCGCGAAAGAGCCGAAAAAGACTCCTTTTGGAACGAGTTCTTCAACATATTTGGCATTGACCGAAAACGTGTAGCTGTATTTGAAATGGCAGTCAAAAAACTCGGTAATAAGCAGGGTTTTATTGACTTGTTTTGGAAAGGAACACTACTCATCGAACACAAATCTAAGGGCAAAAATCTTGATAAAGCCTTCGCACAAGCCCTTGATTACTTTCCCGGATTAAAAGATTATGAATTACCAAAATATATTTTAGTTTCTGATTTTCAAAGATTTAGGCTATACGATTTAGAAGAAAACACGACACATGAATTTGAATTATCCGAATTGGTCAACCATACAGACTTGTTTGGATTTATTTCCGGTTACAAAAAACGAGTTCACCAAGACGAAGACCCTGTAAATGTAAAAGCCGCTTATTTGATGGGGCGTTTGCATGATCGGCTACGTGAAGTCGGGTATGAAGGGCATTATCTGGAAGTTTATCTTGTGCGTCTGTTGTTTTGTATGTTTGCTGAAGATACTAATGTATTCGGGCGAGGTGTTTTTCGGGAATACATCGAATTGCACACCAAAGAAGATGGCAGTGACCTCGCTATGCACCTTGCACAAATTTTTCAGGTACTGAATACACCCGAAAACCAAAGGCTTGCCAATCTTGACGAAAATCTCAATCAATTCAGATACATCAACGGGCAGCTTTTTGAGGAACAATTGCCTTTCGCTTCCTTTGATAGCAAAATGCGCGAAATGCTGATTGATGCGGCGGCTTTAGATTGGAGCAAAATTTCTCCGGCAATATTCGGTTCTATGTTTCAGGCGGTCATGAATCCGAAGGAGCGACGCAACCTTGGCGCACACTACACCTCCGAACGCAATATCCTCAAGCTTATCCAACCGCTTTTTTTGGATAATTTGTACAAAGAATTTGAAAAAGCAAAAGTATCGCTGCCTAAACTGACAAGGTTTCAAAAGAAAATCGCTAACCTCAAGTTCCTTGACCCCGCTTGTGGATCGGGCAATTTCCTCATCATTACTTATCGTGAATTGCGCGAGTTGGAAATCCTGATTATCAAAGAATTATTCAAAAAACAGAAAAAAGAAGGACAACAAGCATTTGGCATTGAACTTTTGATAAATGTGGACGTTGACCAATTCTACGGTATTGAATACGATGAATTTGCCGCAAAAATAGCCGAAGTTGCTTTGTGGCTCATTGACCATCAAATGAATATGCGAGTTTCGGAGGAGTTTGGTGAGTACTTCACTCGTTTGCCGCTAAAAAAATCACCGACCATCGTACATGGCAATTCCCTTCAAATGGATTGGGGAACGCTACTTGGTCGAGAAGTCGTTGAGATTACCGCTGACCAAACCAACGTCATTCAGGTCATGGAACCGCAAGCACATTACCAAACTTTGAATGTCTATACCAAAAATGTAAATGTTTTCAGAAATAAATGGCAAAATAAGGATTTGAGCCATGTTCAGGATGACAGTGGTTTTGATTATATCATTGGCAATCCACCTTTTTATGGTTCAAAACTACAATCTGACATACAACGCGATGATGTCAAAAATGTATTTGGTCAGGAGGTGAAAAACGCCAAAATCATGGATTATGTAGCCGCGTGGTACATCAAAGCAGCTCAATTGGTTCAACATACACGCATCAAAGCTGCTTTTGTCTCTACTAATTCGATTGTACAAGGCGAACAAGTAGGTGTGTTGTGGAATGAAATGTTCAATAAATACGGAATCAAAATTCACTTTGCCCACCGTACATTCAAATGGAGCAACGAAGCAAAAGGAAATGCTGCCGTCTATTGCGTAATTATTGGTTTTGCAAATTTTGATACCAAAGAAAAATATATTTTTGAGTATGAAGATATAAAAGGCGAGCCGAATAAAGTAAAAGCGCAAAATATCAATCCTTACCTTGTAGATGCACCTGACGTGGTGGTTGCCAAACGCACCCAACCGCTTTGTGATGTACCAAAAATGAGTTTCGGCAATATGCCGTTAGATGGTGGTAATTTGCTGTTGAGTGACAAAGAAAAAATTGAACTACTGAAAAAAGAACCCAATCTTGCGCCTTATATCAAACCGCTTATCAGTGCCAGAGAATTTCTCAACGGTCAAAAACGTTGGTGTATTTGGCTCGTAGATGCTTCTCCCACAGCGCTCAAATCTTCACCGGAATTGATGCGAAGAATCAAGGCGGTAAAGGAATTTAGATTGGCAAGTGTCGCGCCTTCTACTCAAAAACAAGCAGCGACTCCGGCATTATTCAGAGATAAAAACAATCCCGAAACATTCATCGTCGTCCCGCGCGTTTCTTCCGAAAATCGTACCTACATTCCAATGGGCTTTTTCGACAAAAACTCCATCGTGAGCGATACTTGTATGAGTATTCCCAACGGAGATATTTACCTCTTTGGAATCTTAACTTCGCTTATGCATATGACGTGGACTGCCTATGTATGCGGAAGGCTCGAATCCAGATTTCGCTACTCTAAAAATATCGTTTATAACAACTTTCCTTTCCCAAAAGACCCCAGCAAAAAGAACCGAAAAAAAGTAGAAGAATCAGTACAAAAAGTATTGGAAATCAGAGCAAAATACCCTGAAAGCAGCCTCGCTGATTTGTATGACCCACTCACTATGCCACCCGATTTAGTAAAGGCACACCAAGTACTTGATAAAGCCGTAGATTTGTGTTATCGTCCACAAGCTTTTACCGATGAGCGCAATAGAATGGAGTATCTTTTTGAATTATATGAGAGCTATAATATACCACTTTTGAAGCCCAAAAAAGGAAAAACAAGAAAGAGACAAAGTAATTAGGATAATGAATACAAAGCCATCAATTCTATACCCAAAACTCCACTCCATCTGCAAAGAATTTGAGCAACAATACGACCTCATTCCCGAAGAAAGAAAAACACAATTACGCCTACTGAGCAACTACATTTCCCGCAAAATAAAAGAAGAAAAAACCGTAAAATTAGTCGTGATTTGTACCCACAATTCACGCAGGAGTCACCTGGGGCAACTGTGGCTTGCCGTTGGTGCGGATTACTTTCAATTGCCTGATATTCAGACCTTTTCAGGCGGTACAGAAGCAACAGCATTTAACATTAGAGCAGTTCGTGCCTTGCAAAATATCGGTTTTGACATTCATACTGAAAATAATGAAAACGACAATCCCCTTTATGACATTCGCTGGAAATCGGATATGCTGCCTTACAAAGCTTTTTCCAAAAAATATGAAGATTTTCCCAACCCTAAAAAACGATTTGCCGCTATTATGGTCTGCACTTCGGCGGACGAGGGTTGCCCTGTCGTACAAGGTTGTGATTTTAGAATTTCCTTGCCTTATGATGACCCAAAAGCCTTTGACGACACCACACTCGAAGCCGCTAAATATACAGAACGCGCTCACCAAATCGGGCGAGAAATGTTTTTTGTATTAAGCGAAATTTGAAACAAACGTAAAACGATTTTGCAAATCGTTACGCATACACACGCGAAGAACGATTTGCAAAATCGTTTTACGTTCTACCAATATACACATGCCGACAAATATTAATTTCAACATCGTATCCACCAAAAAAGAAAAAGACTGGCGTCCATACCTACGAAAACAAGAAAGCAAAACCATCACAGCCAATGAACTCGCCGATTATCCTTACAACGGCGTTGGAAAATTATTCATCCATGAGGGCAAAGGCAGGCATCAATTTGGGTCAGCCTTCAAGGTCGCGCCCAATGTACTGATGACCGCAGCGCATTGTCTGGCGAATGTCGTGGAAGAACGCGCCTATCATTTCAGCGACATTACCTACTGTCCGACTTTTCCCTATCACAGACAATCATATACTGCTATCGGCTTGACGATACCCGATAGTTACGTCTCATTCAAACACACCGAAAACGACTATGGATTCCTCATTTTTGAGACCGAATTGCCCGGAAACATCCTACCCATAGACCCCAATCCCGCCGAAACAGGCATGTGTTTTTCCATTGGTTATCCTGATTCGTACCAATATTTTGGCGATAAAATGATACAAGCCTACGGCAATTATGATAAGCCCTATTTACAAAAAATGCTTATCATGTATGGGAATGATATGCGTTCGGGCTGTAGCGGCGGACCGATAATAGATAGTGAATCCGGAAAAGTTATCTCCCTCAATAGCAGCAATATAGATGGAGAAAACAGCCGCCGAATGTCCGGTCCGTTCATGCGTTCAGAAATTTTAATTGCCTTAGAAGAACTGGCTAAAAAGCTGGATATTCCATTGATTTAGAGCATATAAACGTTATCAGCAGTAACAATGTCTTCGCCAAATTGAGAATGAATAATTGATAATTAGTTTAAAATTATTATTTATAATACGAACGAAACCTGTTTTTTACGAATGTTTAAATAAAATAATTATCAACTCTCAATTATCAATTTTTCATTTGGCGAAGACATTGCAGTAAGCATTGCATAGTACATATACACGCACTTCCAAGTCAGCACCTCTTGCTGAATTTAGGTAAGTACTACCCAAAATTATATTTAGTTTTATTTGCATTAATGAAAAAATATATTTAGATTTGTGAGATTGATAACTTCAAAAAGAACTTTCACACAAACGTTTTGCTCTCCAACAGTTCTTTCAGAATTTTATCAAATATTCAATATTATAACATACAAATTAAAACACTTTACTATGCCCTTTACAATCAATAATTTCAAAATTGTATCTACAAAACGGGAAAAAGACTGGAGCGAATATTTTCATAAAAGACAAGGCAAAACTATATCTCCCAATCGGCTCAAAAAAATTCCATACAATTCCATCGGCAAACTCTTCATACACGAAGGCAATGGCGCACATCAGTTTGGTTCGGCTTTCAAAGTTGCGCCTAATATCGTGATGACCGCAGCACATTGTCTGGCAAACATCATGGAAGAACGTGCTTATTATTTTGATGATATTACATATTGTCCGGCTTTTCCATATCAGGAACAATATACTGCCATCAAACTAACGATACCTAATGCCTATATCGACAATAAGCACACACAGTACGATTACGGATTCCTCATTTTCGATACCGAATTACCCGGTGACATTCTGCAACTGGAAGCATCGCCCGAAAAGGGCGGTGGGTGCTGCTCCGTAGGCTATCCCGATTCGTACAACTACTTCGGAGACAAGATGGTAGAAGCCAAAGGCAAGTATGTGATCCCACCATATGAAGAAAAAATGGTAATCATGTCTGGTGTCGATATGCGTTCAGGGTGTAGCGGCGGTCCGATTATCGACGAATGTACAAGAAAAGTTATCTCGCTTAATGGTAGCAATTGGGGTGGATTCAGCAAAAAACAAATGGCGGGTCCACTCATGAGGGAAGAAATCTTATCCGAATTGCAAAATATTATCGACAATCTAAAACAATTCGTATAAGAACGTATGGCAATCGAATGAAAATAATATTTTGATTCTTTTATAAAAAACTTCAACCTAAACCTCAACTTCAACCGCAAAATTAACTTCAATTAAAATTTTTAATTTGTCTTTGACAAATTCTTATTTGAAGTTGCGGTTGCGGTTGAAGTCGAAAAAACTAAGCAAAATATTTTTATGCGATTGCCGTACATAAGAACGAGACATCTGATTCTTGTTTGTTCTTCGTTTATTTCTTGCGAATTTCATAAGTTTGCAGGATGGCAACGAAGACAAACAAAAAAGAAGATATACAATTTAATCAAAATGACGATGCGATGCGTCTCGCCATTTCGCGAATGGAATTTGAGTTGGACAAAGTCTATCTCGGCGGCGGCAAAAAACGCCTTGAAAAACTCAAAAAGAAAGGCAAAATGCCCGCCCGCGAACGCATCGCTTACCTGATAGATGATAAGACTGATTTTCTGGAAATCGGTGCATTTGCAGGCTATGAAATGTACGAAGAATACGGTGGTTGTCCTGCCGGTGGTGTGATTGTCGGGATTGGTTATGTGAGTGGCAGACAATGTATGATAGTGGCAAATGATGCGACCGTGAAGGCGGGTGCTTGGTTTCCGATTACGGGAAAAAAGAACCTTCGCGCACAGGAAATCGCTATGGAAAATCGTTTGCCAATTATTTACCTCGTTGATAGTGCGGGGGTTTTCCTGCCAATGCAAGATGAAATTTTTCCTGACAAAGAACATTTCGGGCGCATTTTTCGTAATAATGCCGTCATGTCGAGCATGGGTATCCCACAGATAGCCGCGATTATGGGCAGTTGTGTGGCGGGTGGTGCCTACCTGCCGATTATGTCTGACGAAGCCTTGATAGTCGAAGGCACAGGCTCAATTTTCCTTGCCGGACCATATCTGGTTAAAGCCGCTATCGGTGAATCTGTCGATAAAGAAACACTCGGCGGCGCAAGTACTCAAAGCGAAATTTCGGGCGTGACAGATTACAAAATGCCCGACGACCCGACCTGCCTCGACACCATCCGCGACATCGTAGATAAGTTTGGTACATTTGAAAATGCAGGATTCCACCGAGCCGACCCCATGCCACCGAAAAAAGACGCCGAAGAACTCTACGGTCACTATCCCGAAGGTGGTTTGAAGCCCTATGATTCGCTCGAAATCATAGAGCGATTGGTCGATGATTCCAAATTAACACAATATAAAAAAGATTATGGTAAGACGATAATTTGCGCTTACGCACGCATTGATGGCTGGTCGGTAGGCATCGTAGCCAACAACCGAAAAGTCGTTAAAAATGCCAAAGGAGAAATGCAATTCGGCGGTGTAATCTACTCAGATTCAGCTGATAAAGCAGCGCGATTCATTATGAATTGCAATCAGAAAAAAATCCCCTTAGTCTTCCTGCACGATGTTACGGGCTTTATGGTCGGTACGCGCTCTGAGCATGGCGGCATCATCAAAGACGGCGCGAAAATGGTCAATGCCGTTTCCAATTCTACCGTACCAAAATTCAGTATTGTAGTTGGTAATTCGTATGGCGCAGGTAATTATGCGATGTGCGGAAAAGCTTACGATCCGCGCTTGATAGTGGCTTGGCCCACCGCAAAAATTGCCGTAATGGGCGGCTCGCAAGCCGCGAAAGTGTTGCTACAAATTCAAGTGGCTTCGCGCAAAGCAAAGGGCGAAATCGTTACTGCCGCAGAAGAGAAAAAAATATTAACCGAAATAGAAGACCGTTATAAAAAACAAACCACACCTTACTACGCCGCCGCCCGACTTTGGGTAGATGCCATCATTGACCCGATGGAGACGCGGAAGGTCATTTCAATGGGTATCGAAGCGGCGAATAATGCGCCTGTGGCGAAATTTAATCCGGGCGTGATACAGACGTGATTGTGTGATTGTAAAATTTTATTGAATATGAATGAGAAAAAAGATGACAAAAAGGATGAGAAAAAATACTTAAATTTAAATGATCTTGATGCTTATAAGTTGTCTTTTCACCTCTCTAATTATGTGTGGAATAAGGTCATTTTGTGGAAATGGTTAGCCCAAAAAACGGTAGGCACACAATTTATTACCGCAGCAGATAGTATTTCTGCCAATATTGCAGAAGGTTTCGGCAGATATTTCAAAAAGGATAAAATCAAATTTTATCGGTATAGTCAAGGCTCGCTCAAGGAATGTTTTGATTGGAACGAAAAATCTTACAGACGTGGTTTATTAAAAGAGGAAGAATATCAATACATTTTTGACGAATTGGAGAAAATAGAACCTGCTTTGAGACGTTTAATCAAATTCACAAATGATAAATTGAAATTCTAAAAAAACACAATCACACAATCACACAATTATACAATCCCTTCAATCACAACACAATCCGATGCTCAAATCTATCCTTCAAACGCTGGTCATGCGTCACAATAAATAAAGTCGATTGCTGTTCGGCAGCTTCGTTTTTGAGTAGTTGAATCACCTCTTCACAATTGGTATCGTCTAGGGCAGAAGTCGGCTCGTCAGCAAGAATGACGGCGGGGCGATTGAGCAAAGCACGGGCGATAGCGACTCGTTGTTTCTCTCCTTCACTGAGGGCATCGGTGCGGGATTTGAGTTTGTGCGCGAGATTGAGGCGGTCGAGCATCGTGCGGATGCGTTGCCCGTCTTGCGTGACTCCTGCGAGGTATTGCGCCATTTGCAGGTTTTCTCTTACCGACAAGGCTTTTACGAAATGTGGTTTCTGAAATACAATCCCGATATTTTGTCCTCTGAATTTATCAAGTCGTGCACCGCTTAGTTTGGTGATGTCTGTATCGCCGATTTGTACGCTGCCTTTCTTCGGAGTGAGTAGTCCCGCCAAGAGGTGCAGCAAGGTCGTCTTACCACAGCCCGATTGACCGAGAATCAACCAATGCTCGCCTGTATTTGCCTGAATATCAGGAAATTCTAATGGGTTATTTGCAGAATAGCTATATTGTAAATTATATGATTTTAGCATAATGTTAGAACGCAGATTCAGCGGATTTCGCAGATATACGCGGATTTTTATTTGGCAAATATAAGGTAAAAATGAGTGGATAGAACGCAGATTGGACGGATTAAATAGATTTACACAGATTTTTTTAACATTAAGAATAACCATCGTACCAAAACAATTATTTTGGCGACCTGTTAGAAAACTCATATAGCATTATGGTCTATTTGATGTTTTCGATTAAAATATTGGAATAGTCGGCAGACGAAGGATGATGCCAAAATTGGTTGTTTATTTATCAAAACACGTTCTTTGTTCAACCGAATTCGTCTGACGACAAGATTATTATAATTATGAAAAAAATATTGACTACTTTTCTACTCCTGACGCTCTGTTTTTCGGTGCTTTTTGCCCAACAAATCAATGTCTATGGTCTGTTTTATGAGTCAACCGGAGGGGGCAATAATCAATTGGTTGTCTTAGACAATACGACGGGTGATATGACTTCATTGGGTATTATATCGGGTCTTTCGGCTATTGCTGTTGGTTCTTCTACATTCGACCAATTCAATAATCGTTATATTTTCTGGGGTATCAACAATTCATATCAACAAAAAATATATCATATCGACATTGCAGATGCTTTGATAGCCAATAATGTTTCCTTTGACAATACCCCGCCGGGAGAATTGGAATACGACCTCCAATACGACAAAGTTTATGGGTTCGGAAACAGTCAACTTCAGGAAGTAGATATATTTTCCGGCGTGACGACTACTGTGGGTACTTACGGTGCTATTCAGGTATATCCGATTGGGAGTTCTACCTTCGATTCGAATAACAGCCATTATATCATTATTGGTGTAAATGGTAGTGGTTTGATGACTTTATATACGATAGATGTCAATACAGGAGCGATTGTTTTCAGTCCTGATTTGGATAATCTGGGCAATATCGGGGTGAGTGCTTTGCATTTTGATGTACAAAATAACACACTCTACGGACTCTATCGGAATTTTGCCGATGCCGAAACGTACTGGGTATCTATCAATCAAGAAACGGGTGATGTTACCTATATTTCTCTTATTCCGGAACTATCTACAACGTATTCCGGTATTGTCGCAGGTTCCTCTACTTATAGCCAAAATACCCGGTCAATGATTTTTCTTGGCGTCACTAATGGTCAAAAACAACTCTTTACGTTGGATGCTCTCAGCGGTGATATTACGCACGCCGTTCCCTTTGAAGCTCAAGTCATTGAGCTGGAAGTCAATAACACCAGTTTTGCGAATAATTTTTATAATAAATTGAGCAATACTACATCCGTAAACGTGAAAAATATAAGCGTCATTCCCAATCCTGCCACCAATCTGCTTACCGTCGATTTGCCACGTAATCAAGCTATTGACCTTATAGATGCTTCCGGGAAATTAATCCGTACTTTTGAAAATCACCAAGGTCAGCTTGATGTTTCCACGCTCAGTTCTGGTGCTTATTTGTTAATTGCAAAACAGGGGAATACCGTCTTCAAATCCACATTTATCAAAAAATAGTTAGGGTTTTTCGGATAATTTAGTAATTTTATATTCGATAAAAATATTCTTCTCCAATGGAACATGTTCCATTGAATATTTTAAACTTATACTTCAACTTAATCTTCAACTTAATGAGTTACCCTGAGCTAAGATTCTGGCAAAAAAGCAGACGCATGGCGTCCGGTATCTACCAACTCGTACAGGCTTTTCCCGAACCGGAAAAACAGGGATTAGCGCAGCAGTTGCGAGAAACCGCCGTGCAGATACCCACCGAAATTGCGATTGGTGTCAATGGCAAATACCGCGACTTTACCATTCGTCAGTTCCAATCCGCCAAAGCCCACCTATACAAACTCGAAACCCTTCTACTCATCGCCGAAGACCTCGAATATATTGGTGAGGAAAAGCTGGATGAGTTTCTGGAATCTATAACTGCCTGTCAGAAAATGATGGATGCCTACGTGCAATCTATGAAAAAGCCGAGGCGAGAATGATTTTTTTGATTTTTGATTGAGGGATTTTTGATTTTTGATTGTGTTTCCGAATAGTCGCAAGGCATTTTAATCGTAAAGCCAAGGCGAGAATGATTTTTTTAATTTTTGATTGAGCAATCTAAAATCACCAAATCAAAAATCAAAAAATCCCACATTTTCACCGTATTTTCGTGCAAATTATACAATCTGAATTACAGGTTTCGAGTTTTAATTATCGGTTGATAGAATACCGTAATGACTGCTTTAGCTATCAAGTGTTTTTTATTTTAATTTTTAATTAATTTAAAAACAATAATTTACAAATATTTTTCTAACTCACTTGACAGCTAAAGCAGTCATTACAGTATTTTCGGTCAACCAACTCGTAACCCGCAACCCGCAACTCAAACTATGAAAAAAATTGCACTCATCGGTCCCTGTCATCCTTATCGTGGTGGTAATGCGCTATTTATTGCTCACTTGTACGAAGCCTTGTCAAAGGAATTTGAGGTCGAATTGATTAATTATAAGGTCTTGTATCCGAGTCTGTTGTTTCCCGGCACGACACAGTACGACGAAAGTGACGAGCATTTTTCGGACTTTACAGGCAAACGAATGATTAACTCAATGGGACCGTTTTCTTGGTGGCGCACGGCGCGATATATCAAAAAAATGAATCCCGACCTCGTGGTGATTGATTGGTGGCAACCTTTTTTCGGACCTTCCAATCGCGCTATCAGCGCGATGCTTCGTAAGCATTTTCCAAATAAAATATTGTTTTTGACAGAAAATGTCATTTCGCACGAAGCACGTAAAATCGACAAATTTCTCACTAAATTAGGACTCAAACACGCCGATAAATTTTTAGCACTTTCTAATATTGTCGAAAAAGACCTGCCGCAATACAGTCGCGGACAAAAGATTTATCGTTCAGAATTGCCGATATTTGGTTGGTTTAAAGCGCATGAAAACGTTGATATTCAAGCAGAAAAAGAAAAATTAGGATTTGGGGCGAATGATACCGTTTTACTATTTTTTGGTTATGTAAGACGCTATAAAGGTTTGGATATTCTACTGGAAGCCTTTTCCGACCTCGCCGCACAACGCGACGACCTACGCCTACTCGTAGCCGGAGAATTTTACGACGACCCCGAATTTTATTTCGACATTATCAAAAAAATTAATATTGGTGATAAAGTAAAAGTTATCAATCAATACATTGCGAATGAAGAATTGGCGAAGTATTTTCAGTTGTCGGAAGTGGTCGTGATGCCTTACCGTTCGGGTACGCAAAGTGGTATTCTCAACATTGCCTATGGTTATAACAAACCCGCTGTCATTACGAATGTGGGCGGCTTCGCCGAATTTATTGATGATGGTAAAACAGCCGTTATGGTCGAAAAGGCGGATAAATATCATATCGCAGCAGGGGTACGCCATTATTTTGAATTGGCAAAAACAGTAGATTTTGAAAATAATATCAGAAAACGCGTCGCAGAGAATGGTTTTGGGAAAATCGCGGAGGTGTTTAAGGAGATTATTAAGGATTCTGAATAATGATTAATGGTTAACGATTAATGATTAATAATGGACGAAGAAGAGCAAACAACGAACAACGAACTAAGTATTAAGAACGATATTAAAAACATTATCCAAAAAAGCATTGATTTAAAACGGCAATTACTTGAAGATGAATTGTTTACAAAAAAAATACACATCGCAAGTAATATCGTTAGGAATACGTTTAAATCAGGTAGAAAGGTCTTTTTTTGTGGAAATGGCGGCAGTGCGGCAGATGCTCAACATCTTTCTACAGAACTGTCGGGGCGGTTTTATTTGGATAGAAAACCTTTATTTGCGGAGGCTTTGCATGTCAATACTTCCTTCCTGACGGCAGTGGCGAATGATTTTGGTTATGAGGAAATTTATGCGCGTATGGTGGAGGCAAAAGGGCGTGAGGGAGATGTCTTGGTGGCGATTTCGACTTCGGGTAATTCTCCGAATATCATCCGCGCACTCCAGCAAGCGAAAGAACAACAACTCATCACCATCGGCATGACAGGCGAGACGGGTGGCAAGATGGCAGAATATTGTGATGTTCTCCTAAATGTTCCTTCGACAGATACGCCGCGCATCCAAGAGTGCCACATTTTAATCGGACATATTATTTGCGAACTCGTTGAAAGAGAGTTATTTAATGAGTGAATGTTACTAATGCTATAATGCTTAAATGATGTAATGCTACAATTAGTAATGAGGGCTACCCGTCTAAGGTTGGACAAGATGACGGACACTTTTGAAGTGTCAGGCATCACGGATACTTGCTAATCAAAGTTTTATGAAACAGTCTTGCAACTTATTGATTATCAAAGTGTCCAACGTTAGACGGGTAGCCCATGAGACTTATCTTCTCTTGATAATCAATAATTTATTGCCACACAAATTCACTAAAATCCATAAACCGCAGCAAGTACAAAAGAAGCCAAACTACCCGTGGGCATATAATCTGTATCAATAAAAATATCTTCGGAAGAGGTATCAAATCGCACTTCAGGAATCAATGTAAGCGGACCGACACCAAATTTACCCGTCAATGTAATCGCTGTAATATCTGCCGTAGCATCTCCCACATAAGTTTGGAAATACTCGCCTCGAATACCCACAGATGCTGCATCCGAAGCCGCATATTGCAGGTATAATGCACTACCTAAAAACCCGGCAGCATCTCCGTCCATATCTTGTACATTACCATCGAAAAACTCACCCGAACTTGTCGTATTATACGTACCATTAAATCCGACATAAAACTGGTCAGATACATCCCAACCTGTCGTCAAATCCACTTGGAATGTTGCGCCGGAAGACTCATCTCCCATACTTGCAGTTCTAGTGTTGAGCGTACCGTCTTGGTCGCCGTAAACAAAATTGAGATAAGCACTTCCCGCATCATTGGAGTAGCCCAATTGTGCGCCAAGCGAGTACGTTCCGAAAGGATTATAGTCGGTATAATCTGTTGGGTTGAGAATACCCAACATCGCAGAAAAATTATCCGTCAAAGCAATATCCGCCTTCAAACCCGTATGTGAAAACGGTCCGTTTGAAAACATATAAGAAGTCGAATAATTAAAGTTTGCCGTAGGCGAAATCACTTCATAACCTAAAAAGGTATTGAAATTTCCCATCGTCAGTGTCACTTTATCGCTCACATTCCAATAGGCAAACAACTGATTTACAATGGATGAGCTACCGGTACTCAAAAAAACCGCATCTGCTCCTTTAGGACCAAATCCTAAATCTGCGGTAAAACCGACATTACCCTTTTCTCCTGTTGCTATCAAATTGACCATACCGAGCGCGAAGCCGGGTGTATTGGCAAATGAACTGCCTGGTGCAGCACCATCTACGGGTTTGTTGGGTGCAGTGATGTTTTGTCTGAAATAGGTATCTACCGAACCACTAAATGAAAAAGTTGCTTCTTCTGTTTCTTCCTGAGCAAATGAAATGTTGACGGAGGTAGTTAAGAGGAAGGTCAGTAATAGTAATACTTTGATGTTCTTCATAATAATTCACTTGAATAGTTGAAAAAATTTGTAGCAATACTGTCCAAGTAAATTTTGATTCAAAGCTACTTTTTTATAACTTTGACATTACGATAATAAGAGGACAGTTTTGCTGTTTTCTTTGATTTTACTCCCGGTAGGTTTGGCGACTCGTCGGGAGTTTTTTTGTTATTCCGTGTTGTTGTGTTGTTGTGTTGTTGTGTTGTTGTGTTGTTGTGTTGTTGTGTTGTTGTGTTGTTGTGTTGTTGTGTTGTTGTATTTTTTTGCTTCGCAAAAACTAAAACACGACAACACAATAACACTATTTAACACTATTTAACACTAAAATTATAAGCGGCATTTTCCATATCCTGATAGGCGGATGCACCATGTTCGGAGACATCCAGACCTCTTTCTTCTTCCTCTTCTGATACGCGAATACCGACAGTTTTCTTGATTAAAAATGCGACTCCAAAGGCAAAAGTGAACGTAAAAGCACAAACCGCAAGCGTACCTGCAAGCTGCGTGAAAAGCTGCCCTATGCCTGCCATTTTACCGAAAATACCAACTGCCAATGTTCCCCAAACCCCGCAAACCAAGTGTACCGAAGTGGCACCTACCGGGTCGTCTATTTTTATTTTATCAAAAAAGATAACAGAGAATGGAATGATCATACCTGCAATAAAACCGATGAGTATTGCGGCGGTCGGACCCATCTGGTCGGCACCGGCAGTGATACCCACCAAGCCACCAAGAATACCATTGAGTACCATAGAAAGGTCGTGCGATTTGAACTTGAGGTAAGAGACCAGAAAAGCACCAACTGCACCCGCCGCCGCCGCGAGCGAAGTGGTCACAAAGACGAGTGAAACATTGGCTGCATCTGCCGAAAGCACCGAGCCGCCATTGAAGCCAAACCAGCCAAACCACAGTAAAAATACACCGATGGCTGCCAGTGGCATATTGTGTCCGGGAATAGGTTTAATGCCATTTTCGGTGTATTTGCCGATGCGCGGACCGAGTACAATCACGACTGCCAAAGCCGCCGCACCGCCCATCGCATGTACGAGCGTAGAGCCGGCAAAATCATAAAAGCCCAGCGTATCAAGCCAACCGCCACCCCATTTCCACATGCCCGTAATCGGGTAACAAATCGCTACCAACAAAGTCGCAATGAGTAAAAACGGACCAAGTTTGATGCGCTCTGCCACCGCTCCCGAAACTATCGTAGCCGCCGTAGCTGCAAACATGCCTTGAAAGATAAAATCTGCCCAATAGGTGTAGTCTCCGTAGGCAGATGTGAGGTCGGCTTCAGATGGATTGAGCCCAAAGCCGCCAAATCCAAAAAATTTACCTGCGAAATCTGCGCCCGGATACATCAAATTGAATCCAATAAGACAATAAGTCAATAATCCAATAGCGATAATCATTGCATTTTTAAAAAGGATATTGACCGTATTTTTGCGCTGTACAAAGCCCGCTTCGAGTGCCGAAAACCCTAAGTGCATCACAAAAACCAAGACCGTAGCTATGAGTATCCACAAATTATTGGTCAAAAAAGCGGCTTCGTTTGCGGCTTCCATTGCTTGTTGTGCTGTTACTGTTTCCATATCTTTTCTATATTTTGTTTTGCGTATTTTAAATACAAAACCCTGATTATCAATTATTTTTAATTTTTAAAATTTATTTATTTAGTAACGAGTAAACTTATTATTTGCTCGTTACTTAATCAAGTTCCGAATGAATCGCCAACTTGATTAAATTCCAAATTCCAATGAAATATGATAGAACACATCAAATTTGGGATTTGGATTTTGGATTTTGGGATTTCTTCATTAGATAGCACTTTCGCCGACCTCGCCCGTGCGTATGCGTGTGACAGACTGTACATCAAATACCATAATTTTGCCATCGCCGACCTCGCCTGTACGCCCCGAACCGATGATGGTTTTTATAATATCGTCCACCTTATCATCTGTCGTCAGGATGTCGAGTTGGAGGCGTGCGATGTAGTTGGAATCATATACACTGCCGCGATAGACCATTTTTGAGCCTTTTTGTAAGCCAAAGCCCTTCACATCACTAAGGGTGAAGAAGTTGACCCCAATATCAGCAAGCGCATCTTTGACCTTTTCAAAGCGTGATGAGCGTATAACTGCTTCGATTTTTTTCATAGTTCAATTTTATTAGTGAAAATCAGTAAATCAGGCGTTTTGATGAATTTTTAATTCAAGTTTACTTTGTTTGAAAAATTGCTATTAAAACGTGTTTTCTGATTCAAAATTAGCAAGAAAAACAAGCTCAAACAAATGCAAACATATAAGCGGAAAGTCGATTTTGAGTGGGGGTTTCGGAATCTTGATGAAAAATTGGTGAGGAAATATTTGACCAAATAAATATTCGGCAGATATAGGTATGATAAAATTTATAGGTAATTTTTAAAAATCATTTTTTTTGAAAAAAAATTAAGTGAAGTTGTATTTTTGTTATTATTTTCAAAAAATATTTATTTAAAAACGACTTTAAAATCATTTTTGTCAATTATTTTTAAAAAATAATTGATTACATCTCACAAAAAAGTGATTTTGGGTGTATATTTTCAAAAAATTTAAACAAGGAATCATTTTATTGTTAAGTTAATTTTAGATTGAGGGGTGAAATCGTGCATTTCTCTGTGATTTTTCTTAATTTTAAATTTCAAAATCACAGCAAATTATGATTCAGCATGTCTGATAATACACACGAAAAAATCACCCGCATCTCCGACATCCTCGAACAAGTTGATAAACTCAACAATATGGTGGATTTTCACAAAAACGAATCAAAAGAACTCAGTATGATGCGCCAATACCAAGCGATGAGAAGTGGGTTTTTGGAGGAATTGAAAACGTTACTTACCGATTTTCATATTTCTGTGAAGATTGATGAGGTGGCGGCGTGATGATTTTGATTACGAAAAATAATACGTAAAAGTAAAAGGGTAGCTGGCACAAAAACCAACTACCCTTTTTTCATTTTCTGACTGATAAATCTACTTGGCAAACAAGTACAAATACCAGCCAAACAAACCCAACAACCCGATAATCAAAATCACCGTAACCACTGTACGTGGATTGATGCCTTTGATAGAAATTCGAGATGCTTTGTCTGTTACCTCTATTAATATAGAGGAAGTTTCATCTTTCTGCATACGCGAAAAATTTAAATGTGAATCGCAGCAACAGAAAGGAGAAAGTTTGAATATTACTTCTGCCGGATTCTGTCACCGCTAACAAAATTGTTAGTACAAACGTACTTCATTATTTTCTAATACGCAAATAAATGATAACAAGAGAAATAGGCTTAATTTTGGTAAGGTTTTTTTTACAAAAAAGAAAAAAACATATTCATTAATTGTGCAAAAAATTATCCCCTTGATTTTTACCCAAATATAATTTTATTTAAAATAAATTATTTCACATTCTAAATTATTTTTTATAACTTTTACTAAACAACAAATTCTTAAAAACTACCTTATTATACTAGGCGGCAATTTTTCACCTTAATTTCCATGACAATTGATATATTAACCCAAAAGAACAACTCACAGAAAACTTGTCTAAAACCATTAAAAATGCTATCTTTGTAAAGAATATTACTTCTACCTGATTCTGTCAGATAGCAAAATAAAAAAGAGCATATCACTTGATATGCTCTTTTCAAATTATGCGTAAGTGTCAAAAAATCAGTTTTTAGCTAATTTTTAAAATGACATTTATCTGACAAAAAAACATCCCAAAACCTGCGTTCCCTTCGCATACACGGGCTGGAAGCCCGTGCTACTTTACGCCACCTCCAAAAAAGAAACCGCCTTCCCCTCCAACATAGAAACCCCCATAAGATACTCATCCACTCGCCGCGCCGCTTCGCGCCCTTCCGAGATTGCCCATACGACGAGCGACTGTCCGCGTCGCATATCTCCGGCTACGAAAATATTGTCGATATTCGTCTGATGTTCAGTGTCTTGTACATTGCCGCGATTGGTGAGTGCGATGTCGAGTTGCTTGAGCATGCCTTCATGTTGCGGATGTACGTAGCCGATAGCGAGTAGGGCAAGTTCGCAGGGAATATCGCGCTCCGAGCCTTCGATTTCTTTGAAGGTAAACCGCCCCGTTGCCGCATCTTTTTTCCATTCGATGTCCACCATTTGAATGGCTTTGAGCTTGCCCTTTTTGTCGCCGATGAAGGCTTTGGTGAGTTGCGCCCATTGGCGGTCACAGCCTTCTTCGTGTGAGGAAGAAGTCCGTAACTGCATGGGCCAAAGGGGCCAAGGCGTACTCTCGTCGCGGGTTACAGGTGGTTGCGCGAGAAGTTCGATTTGGGTGATGCTTTTTGCTCGGTGACGATTCGATGTGCCGACACAATCCGAGCCGGTGTCGCCGCCACCAATGACAACTACGTTTTTACCCGTCGCCATAAATATTTCATTTTCAGGGATTTCGTCGCCGGCGACGCGCTTATTATTTTGCTCCAAAAAATCCATTGCAAAGTGTACGCCGTCCAGTTCGCGCCCTTCGATATTGAGGTCGCGCGGAACGGTAGAACCGCCACACAAGACAATTGCATCGTAGTCGCGGCGTAGGTCGTTTACGTCGATATTTACGCCGACATTCGCATTGGTTTTGAAGCGGATACCTTCGGCTTTCATCACTTGCAAACGCCTGTCTAGCACCCATTTTTCCAATTTAAAATCAGGAATCCCATAGCGCAACAAACCGCCAATGCGCGTATTGCGCTCAAAGACGGTTACGGTATGTCCGGCTTTGTTGAGTTGCGCGGCAGCCCCCAATCCTGCGGGTCCTGAACCTACGACAGCGACCTTTTTTCCGGTGCGTGTCACAGGCGGTTGTGGCTGTACAAAACCTTTTTCATAAGCTACTTCCGCAATCGTTTTTTCAATCAATTCAATCGCCACCGGCGGCTGATTGATGCCCAATACACAGGACGATTCGCAAGGCGCAGGGCATATCCGCCCCGTAAATTCCGGAAAATTATTGGTCTCACTCAAGATGTGATACGCCTCTGCCCAATCTTCCCGATACACCGCATCATTGAACTCCGGAATGATATTTCCCAAAGGACAACCACTGTGACAAAAGGGCGTGCCACAATCCATGCACCGTGCGGCTTGTTGCTGCGTTTGTGCCGGATTGAGGTCTTCATATACCTCTTTGTAATCCTTGATTCGCTGCTTTGTATTACGCGATTTGGGAAGTTCTCTGTCGTATTTTAAAAAACCTTTCGGGTCTGCCATAGTCAATGCTTAAATACTAAAATGATGTAAGGCAATTCCCATGAATAAATTAAACAATTAATGCGGCTCTTTTTCCTTTATACTTCACCAAATTCTCCTTATCCCGAAAGCTTTCGGGACGCTCAAATTTGGTTCGTCTAAAGAAAAAATAGCTCGCCTAAATTGTACAATTTATTCATGGGAATTGCCTAATGTGATAATGACGTAAAACGATTTTGTAAATCGTTAAACAATCATTCGGACAAAACGATTTGCAAAATCGCTTTACGTTTCACGAAATTTTCAATAAAAATAATGATTTTATTAATGGAAATAAAGAAAAAGCTAATAATTTTATGAAAAAATTACGAAAAGTCAATAATTTTGAATATTTCATAATTTTTATGGATTTAAAAAATAGAATATTTGTCTGGATAAAATTTGTGGATAAAATTATATTTTGATAAAACTGAGGTAGGAGGTATAATCTGCGGTCTTAATTTTCTCTACTATGCTTCCCACTCCAACCTTTTCCTTCAATAAAATCCCCAACTATTTTTTTTCAATGGAAAGGATATCAAACGAGAACTTTCAACCTTCTCATGGTTTTATGTGTTCGTCAGCGCGGGTTTTAAACGATTTACCTTTATAAATAACACAAAGAAAGGAGAAAATTTAGTTTGGGAAGTTAAAAATAGTTACCTTTGCGGTCTTATACGAAAGTAAGTAACAATAAATAATATGCTAATAATCGAAAGAAAAAGTAATGAAACCATTGACAGAATGGTGAAACGGTACAAAAGTAAACACCGGAATGTAAGACTCAGAGATGAGTTGAGAGGACGTAAAGAATTCGTTAAACCGTCAGTGAAGCGACGCAAAGAAGTATTGAAAGCTTTGTATAGCTTACGAAATCACGGTACAGAGGATTAAGGAAAGGCGAAAAAAATAAATTCCAATTCTGATATTATGCTAGGGCAACTCGTGATAATAAATTAGTCATTTTATTATCACGAGTTGCCCTATATGTGTTTTTATGCAGTATTTTATTGAACCTTGGAATTTACTAATTTAGTGGTTGTGAAATCGTAGTTATTGAAAAACCTCCGCACTCTGCTTGAATCTAGCACTTTATATATTTTTACATCAAATAAAATTATTCATTAAGCCATTCATTAACCATTAATCGTTCACCATTAACCGTTAAATAAAATGTCACAACTCGCCTTAGACCTCATACGACAAGCCAAACGCGAAGGATGGAAAAGCCTTGATTTTGTAGGCGCGTTAGCGTCGTCCCACTTTGTAACACGAATGTTCCCTAAACCGACAAAGGCGCGTAGCGTCGGCTCTCTTAAATAAGGCGCTCAGAGTGCCGACGCTACGCGCCTATGCAGGAGGAGGTTTGGTGCTTGGTTACAAAGTGTGCCGTCGCTATGCGACTACGAAATTAATAGCACAAAAAACATCCCATTTTCAAATGCCTGTTCAAATATAGTTTTTATCTTTATGAAAATTAACCATTAATCGTTCACCATTAACCATTACAAAAAGATGTCACAACTCGCCTTAGACCTCATACGACAAGCCAAACGCGAAGGATGGAAAAGCCTTGACCTCGGTAAGACCGGACTGACCGATGATAATATGCCTGATGAACTTTTTGACTTGGTGGAATTGGAGGAATTGAGATTATGTAATCAAGTTTTGAAGATTTGGGCAAGTACCTGCACGATTTGGGCGTGGTGCTGTGGTATCACGATATTGCGCGGATATGGGTAGCACCCGCCTACGCACGTATGCACGATGAACTGTTGGCACTGATGCAGGCGTTTCGATTGTGCTACAAAAAGACGCAGCGCGATGCCTATATTATCCCTTCGATGTTGCGCCCCGATGCCGATTTCGACTGGGAGGAGCGCGATAATGTCCGCCTGTATTACGAGTACGAATTTATGCCCAAAGGCTTGGTCAATCAACTCACCGCCGAACTCCACCGCCTTATCCCCGACGACGAGCAAGTGTGGCGCAGCGGCGTGGTCTTTGAACGCGACGGCACAGAGGTCAAAGTAGAAGAAATCCGCAATGATAAACGACTGACTTTTCATGCAAAAGGCTTGATGCCGGGTGCGCTCTTGCAAGAGGTGGCAGGGCGTTTGGAGGATTTGCATTTGGGCTATCCGGGGATTGAGGTGGAGAAGGTGGTGCCTTGTCCGTGTGTGGAGTGTAAGGATAGCAAAGAACCTGAAACATACAAATACAGCAAATTAATACGATGGATTCAGAAAGGAAAAAAGACAGTTCATTGCAATGAAAGCGAGAAAGACCTTGACATTTATGAAATACTCGGACACGTAGGAATTAGTATTTCAAAAGCAACATTTGATGAGTCATGGCAAAGACATAAAGGAAATAAACCGCCACCAACGTTCCTAAACATTTTTATTTCGTATTCAAAAAAGGATAAAGAGTTGTGTGATAAATTGCAAACAACACTTTTTCCATTAAAAAATTTGAATCCCAAGAAAAAAACACAAATCTGGCATGACCGTGAAATTATCGCAGGAGAAATTTGGAACGATAAAATCAAATCAGAATTACGCAATGCGGACATTGTGTTGTGTTTGGTGAGTTCGGATTTTTTAGCGACAAAATACATTATAGATGAGGAGTTACCAATCATATTGGAGCGCGAACAACAAGGTTTGACCAAAGTAATTCCTGTCATTCTCCGCCCTTGTCCGTGGCAAGATACGATACTGGCTAAGTTTCAGGCTTTGCTTGGAAAGGATACACCACTGACTTTGTATGATGACCGAGATTCGGCTTTTATGGAAATTTATAAGGGATTGAAAAGGGTGATAGAAACGTAAAACGACGCTTCCAGCTCGTTCCCGCGTTAGTTTTGCATGTAATAATGGCATAAAAAAGAGAATGACAATGCCATTCTCTTTTTAGTTTTTTATGCTGTAAAAAAATTACCAAACCAATCACTCCACTCTTTTCTTCATAATCCCCGAAAACCCAAAAAAGCCTCCACACACACCACCGAGTATATGTGCGAATTGAGAAACTTGGTCGGCTTGAAGGCTGTGCAATATTTCTTTTCCGATAAAAAGCAAGACCACAAGGATAAAACTCACCGGGATTTCGCCATCTTTTACATTCGCAAAAGAAACCAAAATAATCAGCATAAACACAATACCACTTGCGCCCCAAAGCCCTGTACTGAAAAACGAAATATTGATAATCGCCGTGATTAGTGCCGTTGCGAGTATCATTATCAGCATATTGCCACTACCATATTTTTCTTCCATGATAGGACCCAGCAATAATATAAAAGTCAAATTGCCCAGCAGATGGTCGATACTTGCATGACCCAATACATAGGTAAACAAGGTTGGAATTTGGAAGGGATTAGTAAAATCCATATACGGGTTGAGCGACACAAAACCATCCAAACTATTGAGGGTAAATTGATTGATGAAAAATATCGCTGTCGCAAGAATCGAAAAAGTCAGTATGACCGGTGCGTTATATCTGATGCCTAATGCCATAATTAATGTGGAGAATTTCAACTTCAACTTCAAGCGCAACTTCAACTTCAATTTTTAACTTGCCGAAAGCAAATTGTTTTTACCGAAATTAAAATTGTAGTTGCACTTGAGGTTGAAGTTGAGGTTGAAATTATGAATCAAATATAAAGGCTTTTCATTCAAAACACCCATTTTTTTCTATAAATAAGGTTTTTTTAACGACGATTTTCAGATTTTTGATTCGACAACAGATTCAAACTCAAATAACCCAACATCAAAAATACCGATAAAGTCAAAGTCATACCCACCGCACGTGGCGTTGTGATGGTATGAATGATATCCGTCAATAAATTAATCGGTTGCGTCAGTATATTCCAACTATCCCAACGCTGATAACGTCCCAAAAAAATACCATAGCTCGCCGCCACCATTGATAGGGTAATAATACTCCAAGTCCAAAACCGTGATAAATGCCTTTCCAGAAACACCTGCACCTCTCGCAAAGACAAATATCCAAGCAACAAACCCGTCCATGCAAAAGAAATTAATGTCACAATATTGAGCCATAATAATGGGTGGTCATAATTTCCTGTATATTGAAAATCCGTTATCATATATGGTCCATTTGGGAAAAACAACAACCAACTTCCTAAAACCATAAGCGACAGAAACCCAATTCTTCCTTTCCGTTCTGTGCGTTCCAGTGTCAACGAAATTAAATATGGAATCCATGCCAGAAATAAATTCCAAATCATAAAGTGCATACCTATCTTTCCGTTTATCGGAATTCGTATGGCAAGCAAGGATACACAAAACAGCGAAAACACGGTCAATAGCATCATCGTAACAAATCGTTTTGGATCTTCAAAGCGATTACGAAACGCCCATAATGTCCACATAATCAACACAATAACCATCATTATCGCCACCATAACCATAAGGGCTTGATAAGGGTTAATTTTGAGGTAATCGGCAAAGCCGGTAAGTAATTTATCCATATTATTTTATTTTTTAAAAGTACTTTTAATTACAAAGTTAAATGAAAAAATCGACTTTTGCAAACCGCTAAAAACACATTAAAAACAGTCATAATTTCTATCTTTTTAGCAGGTCACGAAATCATTGGCGTGTGTTTATCAATTTTTTGGTTTGGCATGAATTTGGGAAAATTGAAAGTACTTATCATCCACCTGCACTTTTGATATTTTTCAAGAGAAAAATATTGCCATTTTTTAATTAAACAGTTCGAGTTGCGAGTAGGCGAGTTGCGAGTTACGAGTTACCAAAACAATCATAAGAAAGAGGTAATTCCGAATTTAATTGACCTCTATCTATTGCTTTCTATATTTGGAAAACTCGAAACCCGCACCCCGTAACCCGTAACCCGAATAAACATTTTTATGACCAACACAAAGTTAGTTTTCCTGACGCTGTTATTGGCAGCACTTAGTTTTTCAACACTCCAGGCACAAATCGGCGTAAGAGGCGGTGTCAATCTTGCCTCTGTATTCCTTGATAGCGATGACCAGAGCATTGAGGACATCAAAAACACTTCAATTTTGACACCTACTGCCGGTATTTACTTCCCTATTAAAATCACAGATTTTTTGGCTATTCAGCCGGAAGTTTCGTACATCCAAAAAGGCGGTGTCAGAAATTTCTTCAACAACGCACAACTCCTTGACATCGAAGAAACGACTCGCCTCAACTTCCTCGAAATTCCTGTTTTAGCAAAACTATACCTCGGTGATGAAACACGATTTTTCGTAGAAGGTGGTCCTTTCGGTGCGCTTGCTATCAATGGTAAAAAACAATATACCGTAACCGGAAGCGGTCTTGAAGCACCTGCCGAAAGTTCAGTTGACATCGTTTTTGACAACAAAGAAAGCGAAGACTACGCAAAAAGATTTGAATATGGTGCCACTGTCGGTGCAGGTGCAATATTCGGAAAAGTGATGGTTAATCTTCGCTACGGACTTGGCTTCAATAACTTACTCGACAACGACGTTGACGCAACTAACGACAATAAAGTACTCCGCACAAGAGGTCTTTCTCTCACTGCGGGCTTTGAATTCTAAGCGAATAATGTCATCAAGTTGACATCTAATTTATTTTTTGAATAAATTTTATGCTGCTAAAAAACTGATAATGAGCAGATTGCGAAATGGTTCATGTTCTCTTAACAAAGAACAACTTGCATAAACCAAAAATTAGGTTTTACTTTGCAGCAGAAATAATAACAAAATGAAAAATTGTAGGGTACATATGAGTTGTTGCTGTTGTTGTATGAATCATTCATAGAACATCAGAACATTTATGTACATATTCAAAATATAAATTAAACATAAAAGCCTTTCTGATGTAAAAATTGGAAAGGCTTTTTTAGTACGTAAAACGATTTTGCAAATCGTTCAATTTAAAAAGAAAATGAAATATAAATTTACAATGATGTGTTGCTGCTGTTGTTGCTGTTGTCGAATCGACATCAGAAGGTAGAGCCATGTTGTGAATTAATTTTTTTATCAATAAAAATATTCAAAACGCCTTCTTGATGTAAAATTCAAGAAGGCG
>ENA-ORXR01000549-ORXR01000549.1-marine-metagenome-genome-assembly--contig:-NODE-549-length-49573-cov-7.401467_pt1 | contig 49573 bp, 43 predicted proteins | sample MGYA00237866_ERZ511479 | MGnify/ENA metagenome assembly ERZ511479
GCAAGTATCGCTGCCTGAAAGACACATTCCAACAGCCCTCAGAGGCGGGCCGACCGGTCCGACCGGTCCGTCCTTTCCCGTCTGCCCTCGGTCGCCTTGAATGTCTGAAAATGATTTTACAATTTTTCCGTCTGGCAAGACTAGAGACTCGCCTGCGCTTATAGAGCCAATGACAGAAAAATCGGTAGCCTTCTCTCTGCCGCCAACGACTACTTTGTCTATATCTTCACCAAGTCGCAAATTAAATTCTTCGAACAAATTTCCTTCGGAATCCCTTACAAAATGCCTTAGCAAATTCCATTCGAATTCATGGGTCCCAGCTGGTAGATTGTTGTTGATATTGGGAGGATTGCTATCGCTTTCGTGCACATGGTAGTCGCCATTCTCGAGAAGAGGATGGGCATATATAGAAAATGAAAAAAAACCCAAAAAAATAGGCATGAGATTGAAGGAAGTGATTCGCATTTTCAAATTCTCCGTCCGCTCTTTGAGTTTTATTAGGGATTTCGATTCAATGGTTACCTGTGGTCTAACGCAAGCACGAGTTTTCTCCGAAGAACAAAAACCGTGGCCGATCTTGTGAATAGTCGACAGCCACATGCTTAAGATGATGGCTTGATCTGAGTGTCTGAGAAAATCCGTGTAAATTCTCTTACTAACTTGGTTGTTCGCAAGATCAACGTCTGGAGTAGGGTCGAAGGCGACATGTCTATTCGATTCCGAGCAAAATAAGAACTTGCGTGCGAAATGTAACACAACTTTAACCGGTACTTGCCGGAACGAAGATGAACTCTCCGGCCTCGTGACCCGAATGACGAATCGGGGCGTACTGTGGGCTCTGCTCGACATTCAGGGCTCGAGCCGTGGCGGAAACCTTCTGTCGCACATCGAAGAACAACGTGTAGGCCGTCAGTACACGGGTGTTCGTCTCCAGGGCGTCGATGAACTCCTGCGCAAACAGGGAGTGTTTGGTATTCGGTGATTCGTCATAGACCGGCTTGACACCGCCGGAACTCAGCACTGCGCGCACCTTGGAGCCGGCGATGGCGCGTAGCCACTTGTCACGTAGCGCGACGTCCATGTCGGGGGGCGGTCGGGCGACGGACGTGCGCGTTAGCGTGCCTGAGTAGCAGGAATCGGCGACGACAAGAATGTGCTTTGCCTGCATCGAATCGATGATATCGGTCATCGCCGAATTCGACACCCAGTTTTCGGTGTCGGCGGGGCCTGCATCCACCGGTAACCAGAAGCCGCGCTCGCGCACCGGATCGAGTTCGCCGTGGCCGGCATAGTAGATGAGGAGATTGTCCTCTGGCGTCAATTGTTCACGGAGCTCAGCCAGGGCAGCAAGCATGTCGTAGCGCGTGGCATTGAGCAGGACGGTTGTCTCGAACCCGTAGTCGTCGCGCAAGATTCGATCAACCGCACGCGCATCCGCCTCGGCGGTGGAAAGGTCAGTGAGCGTTTGATAGTCATTGTTGCCGATGATCAGGGCGTGATAGCGACCAAACGCAATGTCGCTGACCGGTACTTCGGGTCGCTCGGTATCCGGCGTGCCGTCGTCGCGCGTCTGGTTGTCGCGGATCTCGGCATCGCGCGTCGATGCAGTCTCGAGTGCTTGTCGTCCAATCTGCAGATCCAGTTCGGTCCGCGCGCCGGCCTCGTCGACCGCGACGATCCGGATCCGCTCTGCAGACGCCGCGGGTCGGAATTGGAAAACGCCGGCCGCATTGAGCGATTGCGACTGATCGTCGATTCTGAACGACAGCAGCGAGTCGGCAGGATCGATCTGGCCGATGATCTCAAGGGATCCCTGAGCCGGTGCCGGCAGCACCGGCGCACCGCGCGTGGCGAGTAACGGGGGCTCGATGATGTTGATCGACGGCCCGGCGGTCACGATCGCATCGACGTCGTCGGCGTCGCGGCTCGAGAGTCGAACCTGCGCGCGGGAGACATCGCCTTCAAGCGCGCTCAGTTGTACCTGCTGGTCCCGGATCAAGCGCTCACGCTCGTCCAGCGAGCGCTCCAGCTCTGCCAGACGACGGGCAGCTTCCGACTGTTGACGTTGGCTGTCGAGCTGCTGATCGCGCAGGGCATCGGTCAAGCGCTGTTGTTCGATACGGGCCGCTGCCAGCGCATCGGAACGCCGGTCGACCTCGCGTTGCAGTTGCTGTCGCTCCTCCTGATTGATAGCCGTATCGCGTTGCAACGTCGCTTCACCGAGCAGTGCCTGCAGTTCGTCCAGTTGTCTCGCTTGTTGGTCGAGACGACGCTGATTCGCGGCGCGTTCGCGATCGAGAGCCGCGATGGTGTCGGCATCGCTCTGTTGCTGTTCCAAGGCATCGAGCTCCGTGTCGCGCAACCGCTCGGTCAGCCGCAACTGCTCGACGCGCGCCTCCTCGGCGACAACACTGCGCTGCGTATCGACTTGCCTTCGTAACTGCTCTATCTCGCTTTTCTCCTGATCCAGAGTCTGACGTTGCGTCTCGTAGCGGGCTTGTGCCTCGTTCAGTGACGCTCGCAGGGAATCCACTTCCTCCTCGAGTGCCGCCGTTCTGGCAATGGCCGACTCGCGATTGGCGTAGTCGACCGACGAGACGTATTCGAGATCGCCATCCGTCAGACCGGACGCGTCCCGATAGAAGTTCATTGCGGTGGTCAGATCGCGTTCCACGCCCAGTCCCGCTTCGTACAGATAGCCGAGGTTGATCTGTGCCCGGGCGAAGCCTTGCTCGGCAGCACGCCGATACCAGCCGGCCGCGACCGTGTAGTCGGCATTCACGCCAAGCCCCTTTTCATAGATCTCGCCAACGTGCGTCTGCGCTTCACTGTCGCCCTCCTGCGCCTGCGGCAACCAGATCTTCAGCGCGGACGCGAAGTTCGCGCGATCGTAGGCGACATACTCGCCACCCCGAAGCGCGCATTCGGCGCCGGTGGACTTGATTGGACGTCGGGGTGACAGGTACGTCAGGCGTGTGCCGAGTTGACGGACCTGGCCGGGAAGCAGGCAATCGATGATCAGCAGCGAGTCCGGATCGCGATTGAGTTCTGACAGATCAATCGTCGTCGGTGTTGAAGCGCAACCGATCGACACGACAAGCAGGAAGCCGAGCATCAACGCCCGGGTCGAAATTGCGAGGGATGAACAGCAGGGTCGTTCCGGCAGTCGCGAGACCTTCGAAGGGCTCGAGTCACCGCTCCGGCAGACTGTCGAGCGACTCATGTCACGGCTCCAGCAGGCGTTCGAGCGCCTTGCGGGCCCTCTCGTTGGACGGGTCGATATCGAGCACGCGGGTATAGGCTTCGACCGCGTTCGCGCCGGGTGGCGTGGTGATTCGACCCACGCTCTCGAGCACTTCGGCCGTCTCGATGATGCGCTGCAACGAGGCCAGTTGTTCGGGATCGACAGGGCCGTAATCGGGATCGGAGTCTACTTTAGCGACGTCGCCACCTAGATAAATCATCCCACCGGCACCGATCGCGAGTACGAGTGTTGCGGCCAGTCCGGATAGCACCAGCGGACGCCGCTTCGATGACGACGCCTTTGGCATCGGTTCAGGGCGTGCGCCCTTGCCGATATAGTGTTGCTCGATGTCATCGATCAGCGCGTATCCGTCAGGGTATCGATCGTCGGGGTTCTTGGCCATCAACCGATCGATCAGCGGCTGGAAGGCGGCCTCGCTCTCGGGTAACCGGGGGATGGGTTCGTTCAAGTGCATCAGACCGAGCGCGAACGCATTGTCTGCCGTATAGGGCAGGCGGCGCGTCAGTAACTGGAACAGGACGACACCGAGGCTGTAGAGATCCGAGCGGCCATCGAGCGTCCCCAATCCGCGGACTTGTTCGGGGCTCATGTAGCTCGCCGTACCGATGACGGCGCCTGTTACGGTCAGCTGCGAATCACGGTGGGCCGACTTGGCAATGCCGAAATCCGACAGCACCGCTTCGTGAGCTTCGTTGAACAGGATATTGGCGGGCTTCACGTCGCGGTGCACGACGCCCTTCGAGTGTGCGTAGGCCAGTGCATTGGCGATGGGCAGAATGATCTGCAGGGGGTGCTGGTAGGGCTTGCCGTCGTTGATGAGGGCTTTCAAGGTAGGCCCCGGCAGGTACTGCATCGCGATGTAGTAGTGCTCACCCACACGATCGATGTCGTACACCGTGACGATGTCAGGGTGATTGCTGAGGGCGGCGGTGTCCTGACCTTCGTTCAGGAATCGCTCGCAGAAACTCGGATCCCGTGACATGAGGGGGTCGAGCACCTTGAGCGCGACATCCCGCTTCAGCTTGATCTGCGTCGCGCAGTAGACCTTCGCGAAACCGCCCTCGCCGATGCGCGAGCGGACGCGATAGCCGGGAATGTCTGGGAAGGATTCTTCCACGTGTCGAGTATCGGTGGGTGAGGTGTCTGGGTCAAACGATGTACGTCCGCTGTACGTCCCATTTGCACCCTTGGACATTGGTTGTCGTCGCGTGTGTGCATTGGATGAAACTGGCTGTGTAAACGCGACTGGCTGAAAGGCTAGTCAAGAGTTGGCTCGCGCCACGTCAGCCTGGATCAGAGCGGCGTACGTCTGAAAGTGACGACGATGATTCCGGCAGGCATGCAGTCGCTTGATCTGGTGTCTGTCGCCGTTGGGCAGGATCAATCCGTCGCAGGGAACAAGGTGCCAGAATCAACGAGCGCTTACTCTTGATCACCGCCCTCGCTTCCGGATCGTCCGTCTTGATCGTCGCCGTCGGACACAGGACTTCGGGTCAGGCCAGCGACACTGCCTACAAAACCCTCGAAACTCCAGCCGTCATGGGTGGTGCCGGCGCTACCGGCCATGTTGTTCAGATAGGCAAGCACCGACGGGACATATCTCGAAAGGTAGAAAAGCAGCGTGGGCCAGTAGAGGAAGAAGAGCACCAAGCACAGCAGTTCGGAGCAGGGTCTCACAGCCGCGCGGTTTGCCTCCGCTTGATGGGCGGCCAGTTGGTTCTGGTGACGAATTTCGGCAACGCGATGCTGGTGTTCCTGATGAGTCGATTCGGGTGGAAGCGGGGCGTTGCAGTAGGGACAATCGGGCAACTTGTCCGTGCTGACATTCCAGCGGAATGAACTGGAGCTGCCGCAACTGGCGCAATGATGGACAACGTCGAGGTTCACCTTCAGTCGAGCGTCGTATATCCGATCGCGGTCCGCATCCCATTCCACGTGGGCGCGGCCCGAGCTGTTCAGGTATCGCACTGCGCGCTGTAAGGACGAGCGACTCAGGTGCGAGTCACGTATCAGTTGCGCCACATCCAGTTCGGGATGATCGCGCAACAGCCGCCAGACCACGAATACCTGCTTCTCCCGGCGCCGGAACCATACGCTGATTACAACTATCGTCGTGGCGATGAGAAGTGAGAACGCCCACGTGTAGAAGCTGGACGTTGCCTCAAGCAAACCATCAGGCCATAGATAAACGACTCGCACGCCGCTGACGAAAGCCCAGAGGCTGCCGAGCCACAGGCCGACGTCATCCCACCGTGACAGTTGCTCGTCCAAGGGGATGTGTGATGAGCCCGGGACGTCCGCTGGTTCGAGATGATCAGGTGCCACGGGACGTCGGTCGATGCCGACACCCGCCGCACTAGCCGCTGGCTCGTCCATTGCAGTTGCCTCTGCAGTCAGTGCGCGCCATGCCTTGTACGAAGCCAAGGTCAGCCAGGCCAGGCCGAGCAGGGCGACAAGTGGCTTGTAGGACTGCCCGGCAATCGCCAGGACGATCGCGATGAACAGGATTGGTTGGAAGAAATTACGCATACGGGGTTCCGGTGCTCCGCGAGGCAGAGTCGTCAGCGCCCGGCCTGGAAGACCCGCTGTTCGCTGTCAAAACGCGGAGAGCCGCAATGGAATTCCGAGGCGTGGAATAACTCTTGATCGACCAGCTCTCTTGCATGGCTCTGTTTTCCATGAAGTCTCAAAAGCGTGTGTGTCGAAGGTAGGTTCGACATTGATCGATGTTGCTGCCGCCCGTTCTATTTCGTCAATGCGACTTTCGTCTGGCAAGCTGCCTGGAAACAGCCTGATTGTCCGCTTGGCGCTAACCGAGTGCTCTTCGCGTGAGCGTGCCGCTCACTCTGTGGCAACGTTACTCTGCGCGCATTGATTCATCTGACCCCGCGCATCCTCGAACCCATCGAGATCGAATTCGACTGAATGAAACGTTTTGTCTGGCTGCTGAGGCGAGTAACGGAACGACGCGATAAGATCACGGCCCTCAACGAGCCGTTGAATCATATCGACAACATCTACCAGAACGATCGCGGTGACATCGTTCAGCAATGCTTCATAGCGCAGTAGCGGAGTATCGTCGATCGACAAGCCGTAGACTGAGTCATCAGGGTCAAGCGTCGCATTGGTTCTTAGATACACGCTCTCCGACGTGATCATGACGAATGCCTCGGTTGCCAATTCTCCGTTCATCACCGTTACAGGGGGACTGAGCATTGCGCAGACGGGTTCGGCGGTTGCGGGATCCGGGTGGCGACCGGCCCGCCAGCCAGCTTCGGCAGTGGGACTGTTCCTGTCCGCCAATTCCGATTCCAGCGGAACCGCCGATATTTTCACCCCCGGTGCAAGTGTTTCGTCATTCCCGTCTTTCGACGCGAATCGGTCCACCGTGCTGCTCGTCTGATCGAGCATCTCGGCACGTCGCCGTTCCTCCTGCACGGTCAAAGAGTGGGTCTGCTCGTCTTCGAGTGCCTGGTATCGAGCTTCGAGCGCCTCTCGCTTGTCACCGCCGCCAGCGCAGGCGGCCTACATCAGTAGCGCCGCGCTCAATAGCACGGTCGATTGAAAGTATCTGGCGCAAGGTGGACGCCAGTACGCCTCGAACTGGCGGCGTATTGGAAGCGCGTGAACTGTCCTCGCGATCGATCGATGCTATTCGACTGAAGCTCAGCGATCGATCACGTGGCGGCTGCTACCCGCTCAGCGATTGGCGCCGCCACGCGGATAGTAGCCCTGCCTCGACGTTGACTCGCGACTGACCTTGCGCTTCGCGGCAAGGGGCTCGTAAGGTTCACAGGTATTGAAGGCAATACGCTCAAGGCCTGCGACAAGCATCCCCTCGATCTCGTCCGTCTCGGGGTTCTTGCCCAACCGTCGTGTAAAATCATCGAAGGCAAGACAGTCGGGCTCGATGCCGCCGAAAACGCTCTCATCGTTCGCATTGAAGCCTTCGGCCTCCACAGCATTCAATCGCTGATCGCAACGGTCACGTCCAGCCTGAATGTATGGCTTGCCTACCGTAGACGTATTTCCGAGGACAGTGACGTCCATGAGTGCGTCGAGCCCGCTGATGATAAGCTCTGAGGCCGAAGCGGTCTCGAAATCCACCAGTACGACGAGTTGTCGCAGATCGAGTCCTTCCACATCACCGCGCACCTCGAGGGCGTAGTTTTCATCGCTGTACTTGTCGTTGTAACGATACCTCTGAAGAAGCTGACCTCGCCGCTCGGAACCGGCAATCAAGCTGGCGAGCTTCTCGGCAACGTATATGCGCCCCCCATGGTTGTAACGCAGATCGAGCACCAGATCGGTTATCGATGCATCTCGGAGCTGGTCAAACGCCGCGTCTATCTCGTCTTCCGAGGTTTCGAGAAATCGCTCGACCGACACATAGCCGACATTTCCGTCGTACGAAGGATTGGTGAACGTGCTCCAGTAGGGCACAGTCTCGATCGAATATTCGGTCGAGGTGATAGTACGCGTGAAAAGCACGTCGGTTTCGCGATCTCGTAGTGTCCACTCTGACGTTGCCGGCGCCTCGGGGGCACCGAGAACTTCGTCAAAAAAGTAGTCGTCATAGCTTTCACTTAACAGCACGGTGGCTGCCGGTATCTCGTTGATCGACACGATGATATCGCCACGCTCAATGCCGGCCCTGCCGAAAGGACCATCCGGCTCAACCTGCATGATCCTGGGAACTGGCGCGTCGGCATCGTAGTAGCCGAAGCGATAACCCAGCCCGAATTCGCGGCCCGCCTCGAACTCGAGCGTCGCTTCTGAAGCGTCTGTTACATGAGAGAACCGGTCGCGTTCCTGGAAGCGAATCTCCTGGAGAAGCGCCTCCGGCGACGGATAGTCGCCCGGATCGACCGTCGGAACCTGATCGTAGAACAAATAGTAGTCGCGCATGTTTTCGTAGACCCAATCGTTTTGCTGGTCGATGTTGCATTCGTCATCACCTGACGGTACAGGGTCGGCTCCGCCACCCGAGTCACCACCGCCCGAGCCGCCATCACTCGAATCATCACCACCCGAACCGCCACAGGCGGTGAGTGTCGCTGCAAGTGCGAATCCGATAAGAGTACCGGTGCGATCGAGCCGACCGGATCGTGAACGTGGGCGAACAATTACTCGGTCGTCAGCCGTATTAATGAGGACGTGTCCTGAGGCGTTCATTCTGTTCTGCTCGTTGTATGCGGTGTCATTGTGATTGTCCGTTTGTTCAACAAACGCGAGGGTTCCCAGTGTGTTGACTTTTGCATCTTCTCTTGCGCGAACGCTTGCTGCCAAGGCCTGTCGTCATCATCGGCCTCGTCGACGAAAGATCGGTAATGACGATTGTCTGACACCAAAATGCAAAGAAGGAGCTGACTGGTCAACGCTCTGAACGACGACGTAAATCACACTACACCATTTAAAGACCTTGACATGATCAAGCGGAGATTTCTTCCAAAGAGATATTTACGCCTGACCGTCCAAAGGGATGTGCGATGAGCCCGGGACGTCTGCTGGTTCGAGATGATCAGGTGCCACGGGACGTCGGTTGATGCCGACAGCCGCCGCACTAGCCGCTGGCTCGTCCATTGCGGCAGCATGTAAAGGAGCGCGAGGGCTAGGTCATATCCTGGAGGAGGTGTATCGTTGTGTGCTATTCCAGAGCAATCGCAATATTGTCCACGTAGCCATCATTGGCAGTTCCTGATACCCGAATCTGCGTAATCGTTATCCGAGCTTGCACAGCGGTATCGGGAATGGTGCCGGTGGCTTCAACTGGCAAAAGAGCGGTCTCGCCTTGCCTGTCACCTGCGGTGATCGGTCCTATCTCCAGCGCAGACAGCACCTCTTCGGAGCTTCCCATGTAGGCAATCTCAACCGTGGCGTTGTCCTCTTGCTGAGCGAATCCGCCGATGTCGGCGCTGAAGACAAAGCGGCATCCGGCAACGTTTGCTGAAAGATCAGTCGTCACGTGCGCTACCGACAGAGCCTCGTATCCCCCTGTGAACAAACGACTCCCTTGACCCTCACCCGCTGTGGGATAACCTCCCGATCCATAGGGAGTCGACGAGGTATTGCCTGTCATCAGTTCCCACGAATCCAGCACGCCGAACTGATCTTCGGAAGTCGCCGGGTCAATACTCTCCGCGTCCAGGTTCATGAAGCTCAGTGACAGACCAGAGCACGAGCGGTCTTCCGGATTGCCCACGACCGACTCACCCGGCTCAGGCTCAGGCTCGACTGTTTCGGGCTCGTCGAGGTCTGGCTGATCAGCTTGAGGGAGGGCTGAGTCATCCGAGTCGGAATTGGAGGATTCGCCGCACCCCCACAGTCCACCGAGAGCCGCAATAGAGACCAGAGGCATGAGAATCCGTCTGATCGACCTGGTTCTTTCTAGCATGGCACTGTCTTCCATCCAGTTTGAGAAGCTGTTGTGTCGAGGGTAGGTTCGATGGAAGGCATGCTGCATCGGCCCGCTCTTTCTCGTCAATGCGACTTTCGTCTGGCAGACTGATTGAGAAAGCACGACGGTCAGTGAGGACGAAAGAGGCGTGATTGGCGATGAGCGATCATTGCAGATTTCGCGAAGCCAGAATCTGATGGCAGGGCCGGGTTTGCAGTGAATTGCCCTCTTGGCAACGTCGGATCCGACATTGGATAATGCCGACGTTGACGAACGATGCGGTCGAATTGTTGGTGCCGAACAGGCGAACGTGCAGAAGCACGACGTGACCGACAAGCGCGAGGTGATCATCGAATGGCCTCAGCGCGGCCTGTTGACAAGGTTTCCTTCAAGTGATGCAGCAGATAGAGCTGCGATTTATTTCGCGCCAATGTCACTCTGTGAGCATCGATTCAATTGATTCCACGCATCCTCGATCCCGTCGAGATCGAATTCGACTGAATGAAACGTCTTGTCTGGTTGCTGCGGCGAGTAACGGAAAGACGCAACGAGACGTCGGCCGTCAATGAGCCGTGGAATCATGTCGACAACTTCGACCGCAACGATCGCAGTCACATCGTTCAGCAAGCTCTCAAAGCCAAGCAACCGAGTATCGTCGATCGACAAGCCGTAGGCCGAGTTATCGGGATCGAGCGTTGCATCGGTCCTGAGATACACGCTCGTCGACGTGATCATGACAAATACCTCGGTGGCCAGTTCTCCGTTCATGACCGCTGCAGCGGGGCTGAGCATTGCGCAGACGGGTTCTCCCGTCTTTGGATCCGGATGGCTACCGGCGAGCCAGCCCCTATCGAACGTGGAGTTGCTCCTGTCCGCCGAATCCGGACTGAGTGGAACAGCGGATATCTTGACCCCGGGTGCAAGCGATTCTTCATTCCTGTCCATCGAGACGAATCGATCCCCAGTGCTGCTCGTCGGGTCGAGCATTTCGGCACGTCGCTGTGCATCCTCCGTTGTCAAAGAGCGAATCTGCTCGTCTTCGAGCGCCTGGTACCGAGCTTCGAGTGCCTCCCGATCGTCACCACTACTGGCGCAGGCCGTCAGCGCCAGGAGCATTGAACCCAACGACACGAACGAGAAGCGGGATGTGGTGCCAGACGGTTGCACGCCAGCGCGCGTTGGCCGGCAGATTTCGAGCAACACGAAAACCCTGCTTGTGATTGTCGAATGCTCTGCGTGACAGCTTGCACGAGTATGTGTCAGCCATCCTGTTGACTTGATATGCATTTCATACTTTAGCTTAGTGGCATGCATTTACGGTCCATGCTCAACTCTCCACAGGACGACGATGGCGTCAGCGTGAATTCGATTCTGATGTGCTCATTCGATGTTATCAATGTTTGGTGGAGACACGAAGATTCCGATGGAGCCCAGTGATAGCAGCGAATGCGCGAATGCCGGTCAAGTGCAATCGGCTTCAGGAAGAACGCGGATCGGTCGCGTGTCAGGCAGTTGTCGACGCAATGACTGGTTGATCGTCTTGCCCTTGATGGCGCTGGCCAGTCAGGCAAGTGCAACTCCGGCAATGTTCGAGACTGCGGCGAGTGGCGACTTCTCCAACGCCAGTGTCAGTTGCGCCGGCTGCCACATCAAAGAAGTCAATCCGTCACTGTCGGCATCCATTGATGGATCTATCGCGAACGATGCAGATTCTGCCGAGGTCACGCTGTCTGGCATAACTAAGGACAGCTTCTCCTGGTTCTACCGTTTGGACGATGGAAGTCCGGTGTCGCGGACCGAGGAAGGGCCGTTAACGGTTTCAATTTCCGTGGATGAGCTACCGTCGACAACGACGGTGGATAGCATCGATCTGGACTATTGCATCGGTCAAGGTGAGCCAGGCGTGCCGGAGTCGGGTGATCCGGAAACGGACCACACGAAGGAATACAACTGCGGTAGCCTGGTCATCAATCGACTGGCAGCAGATCCGCCCAACCAGAGTCCGGCACTTGATCCTTCCAGTGTCGATAACATGTCTGTGAAAGCAGATGATCCAGCATTTACCGTTACCGTATCAGCAATCGACCCGGATTCGAGCAACCTCACGTATTCCGCCAGTCTGGACAGCCCTGAATTGCTCGAGCTCTCCAGCAGCCCTGAAATCACTTCAGGATTGGCTCCGTCCGTACCGGTCTCCTTTTCACTGACGCCACTTGGAGAGACTGGTAGCCCAACAGTGACGATCAGCGTGGACGACGGAGAAGGTGGCGGTGATTCCTTGTCGTTTCAGGTGGTCATAGGTCCTGCTGACCCACCTGAGGAGCCACCTGAGGAGCCACCTGAGGAGACGCCCGGGGAGACACCCGGGGAGACACCCGGGGAGACACCCGGGGAGACGCCAGGTGAGACACCCGGGGAGACGCCCGGGGAGACGCCCGGGGAGACGCCAGGGGAGACGCCAGGAGGTCCGACCAATTCCCCCCCCATGATTACCTCGCCAGCCATCGCAGACTTTTCATTGCCCCAGGGAGGACAGCCTCGCGTCGTCTTGATCACGGCAACCGATCCTGATCCAGCCGACACGCTGAGGTATTCCTCCACGGTTAGAGGCAGTTCAGTGTTGGTGTTGCCTAACGACACGGGTGTGGGGAGCTTCGACGTCGCCCCGTTCGCACCCGGACAATCCACCGTCACACTGTCGGTAACAGACGGTACCGCCCCTGCGGTATCAACGAGTTTCGTGGTGACAGTGACTGCCCGGAATCGGCCACCGGTTGCCGTCGAGGATAGTGTGGTGTTGGGCAGTGCGAGCGGAACCGCCGTCATTGATGTGTTGGACAATGACAGTGATCCAGATGGCGACGCGTTGACCATCGTGCTCGCGCCCGGTCAGACGAGTCTCGGCGGGAGCGTGACGGTGGGGGAGGGCGTGGTCAACTACACGCCGCCTTCCCGTCTGGTGCAAGTTGATACCTTCGAATACCAGGCCCGTGATCCTGGAGGACTCACCTCTTCGGTAGCGACCGTCAGCGTGCGCCCGTCCGATCGGGACGGCGACGGTGACTTCGATGTGGTGGACAATTGCCCATCGGTCTCCAATGCCGATCAGAACGACATGGATTCCGATGAACTCGGCGATCTCTGTGATCCCGACCCCGACGGCGATGGTGTGCCCGGACTACCGGGCCAGTCACTGCCGTCCGGTCGTTCGCTGGTCGAGGCCAATTGCCTCGTCTGCCATAACACGCCGTCCACCGGCGCACCGCAATTCAACGATGAAGCCGCATGGAATGCGCGACTCGCCAGAGGGCTGGACGCCTTGGTCGATAGTGCGGTCAACGGAGCAGGTGGTGGGACGATGCCTGGCTTCGGCGATCAATTCTCGATCAATGAATTGACCGCGGCCGTGCTCTATCTCAGCGGTAGCGAGGACACCGCTGGCGAAGAGTCCGAGGCGACGGAATTGCCCGATCGGGATCTTGATGGCGTTCTGGACGACACGGACAATTGCCCGAATCTCCCCAACGATGATCAGCGCGACCTGAACGACAACGACGTTGGTGATGCTTGTGAACCAACGGCAGACAATGATCGCGACGGCTATCCTGTCTCGCTTGATGACGACGATAGTAATGCCGGGCGCTTGCCAGGACGGGTCAGCGGTACAGGGTCGTCAGGTGGCCTGTTCATGAGTGAGAACGCGCTACAGATCGGCAGACTGTCGGAGGTGTCGGCAAACGGTTCAGGGTTTACGTCAGCCGGCATCGTGCTCGGTGCCAACGCCTTCATCGAGGCGGCGAACACCATCAGGCCGGAGGTCACTCACCGGAACGACACCGAAATCAGCAGCACGGTTGGTGTCATCAATGTTCGTATTCGCGAGTTGAACGACGGTGCGGCGGATCTTCGCATTCAGCTGTCTGCAAACCTGCCATTGACGCCGATGCTTCGTGTGTACGACATCGAGACGGGTCTCTGGTCGGACTTCAATTCGTCGTCAAGCGATACCGTAGCCAGTGCCGCCTCCGGCGATTCGGATTGTCCCTTGTCCGACAGTCCGAATTACAGCGACGGGCTGCAACCGGGCGTCGCGTGTGTTCGCTTGACGCTGTCTGACGGCGGACCGAACGACGCCGATGGCGCGGTCGACGGCGAGGTCGAACTCATTGCTGGCATCGGTAGTCGGTCGGGCGGTGGTACGGGTGTAGGGCCGATCGACATCGGTAGTCCATCGCGCAGTGGCGGTGGGGTCAGTGGACTGGTTGTCTGGACGATGCTGCTAATGATGATAGGCGGACGCTTGTTGTCTGGACGCATGCGACGAGTGACTCATGCCGGGGAAGGAGCGTGACGAGGCTTGCAGTCTCGCTTCGCTTCGGTATTGTCTGCATCGCCGTGCAAGCGATGCACAGCGTACAGGCGGCACCTGTCATCACCGGTGTCGACGTCAAGTACATCAGTGACAGCAACCCTGCCAAGGCCGAGTTCGATCGCGACATCGAGAGCTCGACCGCTGTGCAGGGTCGTATCACGGGAAGTCTGTTCTCGCTGTCGCTGACCGATTCCCCGTCAATCGGCAGCGGCTTGTCGGGAAACGTGTCCGCCAGCTATGAGCAGAATGGCGATATCGAGGGGCTCGGTGAGTCTCGCTACCGGGCCGGACTCGGCTGGTTTCGCGAGTACAAGCAGCGTGGCGGCGCGCCCTTTTATCGTGTCTCGGTCGGCGCTGGCTACGTCGATTCCGAAACGCAGATACGGGACGCGGTGGTGTTGGATGCTACCGCTTCACTGAACCTTCAATTCACGCAATTCTTCGACAACACCTTCGGGACGCAAGTGATCTCGAGCATGGCGGAAACTGAAGTGTTCGACACGACCAAGCTGATCCTGTTCACGACTGCCAACTTCTCGCCCTTTGCCCGGGTAGTCCTGCGTGCAGGCTTGCGCTACGTGATCGGGGACGAGATCTCGACGGCGACACCGACCTTGCCCATCGTCAACCACGCCAAGGTCATCGAAGCAGACAACGCCTTCGGGGGGCTCGAGGAAGAGCGATTCGCCTATCTGATCGATGCCAATTCGGCCATTGTCGAATTCGGCATCGGGTACAGCGTGAGTGCGGCCATCGAGGGAAACCTTCTGTATCGCTACGTGGACACGTCGGCAGACGGTGATATCGGCTATGACCGGAGCATGCTCGAATTCACCTTGAGCCTCAGCCTGTGATGGCCATGCGGGTTGCAGCGTCGGGTGAGCGCATCGAATCGACGGGACGAACGATGGTTAAAACGGCTGTCACAGGGCTGATCCTTGCACTGGCGCTCGTGGGTTGCCGCGGTGCGGAGGACGAGGACATTCCGGAACCACGCTTTCCTCGAACCGCTGATCAGGATGCATTTATACAGTTCTTGAATACGGCTCCGGGTGTACCGGCAGATGGAGTGCCCGAGGGGGATATCGACAACGTCATGGACTTTCCGGAGGCGTACTACAACACCATCGACCCGACGGGCAGTCGAGACACCTTCCTGAAGTGGCGTATCGAGAACGGATTCCTGAATGCCGATGGCTCGGCGGCAGCGTGCGACCCTGGAAACTGCCGCTCCGCACACGTGGCCTTTCGTGATACGAAGGATCTCGGCTACGGCCGGAACATGTTCATGCGACAGGACCTCGTCAGTGGTGACGTCGCGGTTTACGTGGAGAACTTTCAGGTCGATGCCGTGCCGGATGTTCCGTACAGCGAGTTGAATTTCGAGGCGCTCATCAATGACGATCGGGCGTGGAACTTCGGGGTCAATGCTATCGAATTCAGCGCTTTTCCACAGACGTCTGGCGGCGCGCTGAAGTTCACCAAGTTCTATAACTTCGCCGGAGATGGCAAGCGCGCACTGCTGGCGAGCGGGCAGCAGCAACACTTCGTCGATCTGGACAATCGCGGTGCGAAGCCGATGCCGACACCTTGCATCGTCTGTCACGGCGGCATGGGGCGAACCCTTGTCGTCGAGGACGCGAGTGGTGCGAAGAAGCTTGCACCGACAGTGATCGGCGGTATTCCGGGCGATGTGCAAGCGCAGATGCAGACAATCGAACTCAATACGCTGCAGTTCTCCGAAGCGGTGGCCGGTTTCACACGTGCCGACAATGAGGACGGAATACGCCAGATCAACGCCGCCATTCTCGATACGTTCGAGTATCGGCGCGATAACTTCAATCGCCCAGGTGACTGGGATGCGGACTTCGCGATCGAGATACTGCGTGGACGCTACGCCGGTGATCCGGGCGATCCAGCGAATGTCTACGATGATGAATTTGTACCATCGGACTGGGCGCTCAACGATCAGAATCTTTATCGCACACTGGTGGGCCCTAATTGCATGGTGTGTCATGCCCTTCGGGGAACGGGTCTGAATGATTCCCTGTCGATGTCTCGCTACGATGACTTTCTCGCCTACTCGAAGCGCATCGACGAACTCGTCTTCGAGCAGGGCAAGATGCCACTGGGATTGCTTAACTACGCCGACTTCTGGGACATCGGCAACAAGGAGCCGGCGGCATTGGCTGCGGCCATCGGGCACGGCGAACGCATAGACGACAACCAACGCGCGATTCACCCGGGTAAGGCCGTGGCGGTCATTGCCGCGCCGACGATTGCCACCGGTGTCGATACGTCATCCGGTGCGGTTTTCGACATTCCGGTCAGTGGTCGAGACAGTGCATTCGTTGGGGACGGCGGCTATCAATGGGAGGTTACGCCTGCCGGTGTTGCAAGTATCGTGGCGACTGGGGACGGCGGTGATGCACGACTCCGCGTCAGCGCGCCCAGCGTGGTCGAATTGACACTGACCGTCAGCGGAGGCGATATCGGCGGGTCCGATACCGCGTCGATGACGATCGATGTGCGGGACGCTGCGATAGCGGATTCACCGATCGCGAGTGGTGCGTTGACGTTCTTCGGCGCGAGTGGTATCCAGTCTCGCCTCGCGTCCCTCGGCTGCGTCGATTGCCACCAACCGGATGGTATCTATCCGGGCATCCCGATCCACTATGTTCCCTGCCGTGGTAACGGAAGCAGCATCAATGGATACGATTTCCTCTATCGAAGCGTACTTGCAAGAGTAAACTTCGATGATCCGTTAAGCAGTCTGTTCCTGCGCAAGCCCATCAACGGCGCGACCGACATTGTCGATCGAGCCGGCACCGAGATTGCCGGATATCATGTAGGCGGCAATCGCCTTGCCGATGAGACTGACTTCAGTGAGGTGATGGGCTGGATTCTCGACGGTGCGCCGCGGGGAGATCTGCCCACCACGCCAATTCCGGCCGACAATCCATCATGTAGTTGATCGTTCAGCGCAATTGCCGGCGACTGGTCTGTTCGTCAGCGTTATCGACCGGCCGACGCACCAACCCGGATTTTCACGGGTCGTAGGAACCGAAATTCCACGTTCATCGTCTCGCACGGACCCAAGCATGATCATGCTGTTGCAAAGGATCAGCTGTGCGTGCGCGTTGCCTCCCACTGCTTCAGATCGCGGCGACGATGATCAGATGATCTGCACCTCCGGTGCGCTGCCGGACGATGGCGAGAATATCGGCATCCGGATGTGTTCGTGCAAAAGCTGGCGCATCGACGTGCCGATGACGAAATAAAGCCGTTTCGAATATTGCGTTTCGTACATTCCAGGCCTGGACTCGACGGATCAGCCGGAGACGCAGCCGTGACCTTGCCTTCGAGCTACAGCGAGCCGCTCGGTGGGCGGTTGCCGAACGAAGCGGAAACTCGTAATGCCAATCAGCTTCGACAGATCCTCGCCGCGCAGATGGCTGCTGGCGATGGCGAGGTGCGCCTGCAGATCCTCGACGGTAATGAGGTCGTCCTGATTGCGTTGCACCGTTCGCTGTCCGAACTGTTCATGGAGGTGCTGCGATTTGTCGGTGCCGGTGATGCTGTGACGCTTGTACCGGTGCATCAGCGGCTCACCACGCAGCAGGCTGCGGATGTCCTGAACGTTTCGCGGCCCTACCTGGTCAAGCTGCTGGAGCAGGGCGAGATGCCGTTCGAGACGGTGGGTCGGCACCGACGAATCAAGGCGGCGGATGTGTTCGCCTACGGTGATCGTCGGGCCACCGAACGAAGCGCGGGCCTCGGCGAACTCGCACATAGCGATGCGGATCTCATCTGAGCGGTGTTCGCCAACCGGTTCACCGCGCTGATAGACGCCTGCTCGCTATTCAGCGCTCTTGGCAGGAATACACTTCTGTCGCTGGCCGCCGTCACGAACCGTCGTTCGCCTTTGCCTCTTCAGCCGCAAGCCAGCCAACGAGCTCCGGAGAACGTCATACCAACCGACTCTCTCTTCGCGAGCCGTGTTCAAGAGGCGCTTGACCATCAACCATTCGATTGACTCCTGTCCGAGAGCTACATACGTCATCGGAAAGCGTGTTGCTGCTCGACTGTTCGACCGCAGCAGAGTTCAGTGGTGGCGGGTCAGATCTACTGGCCGTCCGCATCGTCGACCGAAGCGCGATCGATCTGGAAGTCTCGGCGTGGCTCGTGCTGCTTGAGATGCTGAGGCGCTGACCTTCTGGAGCCTCTTCCAATTCCGTGAGGGGGGAGGGGAGCGCGTCATGGCACCGGGCCTTTCTTTGTCTTCCGGACGTACCCGTCGGATGGACGTATGTCCGGCCAGTTCTGTCCTTCTCACAGCCAGACTGAAACGTTCGGCGGAGCGTCGCTCGTCTACCGCGATCTCGCGTACTTCCGGGGGACTGGACGCAACGCCGTCGCGGTAGGCACCTGATATAGACCAGAAGTGTCACCCGCTTCGACATGTCGGTCAGACGGACTCATGCATCTGCCGATTCAAGCACGCTAGGATCGTCGTGACCGGGATTGTTGATCGCCCGACTCCGCGGTACAGCCGCCACTCGCTCTTCGCCCAGAAGGGCACGAGTGGCCGCAGGGCCTCTTGGAGCCCGAACATATGGAGCATGGGCTGTGCGGACGCTGGAATCGGATGTCGGCCTGCCTTCATGAGGGTAGCTGGTGGAAAGGATCGTCCGGTCGCTGTCACGCTGCAACTCCGTCGACTCGCGATATCACACGCTACGATCAAGCCGTAATCTGATACGATCATCGCGATAACCGGTGCGTTTCATATGACCGAACTGACTGTTGAGGGATCTCAAGTAGATGATCCGGAAGGAACGACAACCGTCGTTGCATTTGATTACATCAAGGCTCCTGATTTCCGAGTTGTATGGGCGGATGGAGTAGTTGGTGGCGTTACACCCCAAGAGAAGATCCACTGTGTCCTCTACGCAGAGCGACCGTCGATTCCGCAACGTCAGGTTTTTCAGGTCTCCAATGCGAAGGGGCCGTTTGTTCAGCTTGGGGAAGAGAACCTTGAGGAGCGCGTGTCTCGAAACTCAGTAGTCCGAGAGATGGCATGCGACGTCTTCATGACTGCGACTACGGCAAGAAACTTGGCGAGTTGGCTCCTCCAACAAGCTGACGAACTAGATCGATCTTCAAATGGTAGCTAGCGCTCCCCAGGGCAACGCATTTCGGTTCTCAACCTCATCTAGCAATGATGCTAGGTATGGTGGAGTTGCACGTTGGAACGGTTCTGCTGGCACGGGTCGCTATGCGCCGTACACAAAAGACTACGTTGCGCTGTTCTACGAAAATCTGCGGAGATGGCAGAGCGAAACGGCTTTCTTGTCAGATCCCGAAAGAATTGTTCAGCATGAATGCTACAAGGCGCTCGTAGAAATCGCGCCGTACATCCTCGACGAGATTGTGTCTGAACTCAACAAAAGCTCGTCACATCTGGTTTGGGTATTGGAGGACGCATTCGGCGAACAGCCGTATTCCGACGAGGACTCAGGAAACATGCGGGCAATGATCCTCGGATGGGCGGAATGGGCCAACCGTAGAGGCCAAGTTGGCTGACGAACCGTTTCCGAATCTTGTTGGTGTCTCTGTGAAGCAGACCAGCGAGAAGACAGAGGCATACAATTGCATCGCATGGGCTTTTGAAGACAACACGCGATGGTGGTGGCCCATGCGTGGATGCTACTGGCCCATAAAGCACTTTAGGCTTTCGATTCGAGAGGCGTTTGACCAGGCGTTCGAGGGGCTTGGGTGGAAAGAGCTTCCAAGTGGACAAACCGTGGGTGACTCAACGAAACGAATAGCGTTGTACGAGATCGCAGGTGAGCCTACACATGCCGCCAGATGGCTAGGGGCCGGAGTCTGGACGAGCAAGCTGGGCAGTGACATAGATCTGCAACATGAGCTTGGCGACCTTGACGGACCGCTCTATGGCTCTGTGGCTCGGATCTATGTGAAAGACAGTAGTCCGCCCGTTTGAATTGAATGCTCCACGCAATCTCATTCTGCTCGCTGATCAACGCGTCGCGAGCTCTGTCATTCCGAACTCCACGGATCGTAAGACCCGAAATTCCACAGCTGCCCTTCCGGATCACGACAGGAAAATCCACGCCCACCGTAGTCTTCGTCCCGAGGGCCCATGACAATTTCTGCCCCGGCAGACTTCGCCTTGTCGCAGAGGCCATCGACATCCTCGACCACGATGTACGCACTTTGCGTGACTGCTCCGACTCGGTCTGCTGTCCCACTTTGTCTGTCGCGCGACAGCAGAGCACCGAACTCGTCGTCTCGCACGGTCCCCAGCATGATCATGCTGTTGCCCAGGGTCAGCTGTGCATGCGCGATGCCTCCCGCCCCGTCCTCGACTACAAGATGTCGAGTGAAGCCGAACGCTTCGCTGAGCCAGGCGATCATCCGTTCAGCGTCGTGATAGCGCAGGGTGGGAATGATGGTGCTTGTCATCTTCTTCCTCCGTCGGTCTGGGTTGTCTTGCGAGCGGCCGGCGCTGTAGTCTGACGAATGACCAACGACGTCGTCAGAACGTGCCGGGCTTGTGTTGAGTCGCCGCGCTCGAGCCGCCCCAGCAACAGCTGAAATGCCTTGCGACCGGCTTCCTCCGAGCGATTCGAGACGGTCGTCAAGGCGGGCCAGGTAGCGGCACCGAGGACATCGTCGCAGCCGACGACGCTGCAGGCGTCGGGCACCGCGATGCCCTTCTCGGCGAGTCCCGCGAGGACACCTTGAGCGACCAGATCATCGAACGCGATCACGGCCGTCGCGCCGGCCCGAAGCAACGCTTTCACTGCGCTGCGACCGCCCTCGAATGTGGGGGTCGCTGCGGGCACGATCCTGACCTTCAGGCCGGCTTCTGCGCCAGCACGCTCTACGGCTGTACGCCGTTCGGCGTTTGACCAGGAGGCTTCAGGCCCGGCGACGTAGACCACACTTGCATGGCCAAGAGCCGCGAGGTGCAGCACGGCTTCGCGAGTACCGGCGGCGCTGTCGATCAGGACGCGTGGCAGACCGACCAGGTCGCGATTGACGAGAACCAGCGGACAGCGAGTGGCGAGGACGAGAATTTCTTCGTCCTGCATGCGTGGCGACACGAGCACCATGCCTTCGACCTGAGCGGCGAGGCGGCGCGCAAGACGTACCTCGCGCTCGGCACTCTCACCCGAGCTGCCGAGAAACACACACCGGTCGGTAGCTTCGGCTTCTGTCTGCACTTCGGCGATGAGCGGCGGGAAAAAGGGATTCGCGACATCGGGGACGAATACCGCGATGTTCCGGTGTAGGCCGGTGCTGAGTGCTCGTGCTGTCGGATTCGGGCTGTAGCCGAGCTGTTCCGCCGCTTCGCGCACACGCAGGATTGTGGCTTCGCTGATTCTTTCAGGGCGACTGAAGACGCGTGAGACGGTCGAACGCGACACGTCGGCTGCCTTCGCAACGTCGCTGATGGTCGGTTCGGGAGGACGATTCATCGAAGGTCGGCCAGATTCATGACGCCATTGTCTCCCACTGACGCAGGCGTCGACACGATTCCGCAAGCTTGACATGCAACCGGTTGCACGCGATGCTGCATCCAAGTCGTATCGGGACCACCCGACCAGGCAGCCTGCGGTGCGACAGTTGGCCCGGTCAGGCGGCAAGACACGGCGGCCCGGTCAGGCGGCACGGATCTGAAGCCCGACAAGGTGTGCTGAACGGACCCGATTTCGGCGTGGTACCCGAGGATTTACATGACGAATGCCCGATCGTCCACATGCCAGGCTCTCGAAGTCAGACGCTTCGATGATCGCCATGCGCTCGGCGCGGCTGCTGCTGGCGACATCGCCATCACGTTGCGCAAGCTGCTGGCCGATGGCCCGGTTCGTATGGTACTCGCGAGCGCACCGAGCCAGCGGGATACGCTGCAAGCGCTTGCTACTATGCCCGGCATCGACTGGTCTCGCGTGACCGTCTTCCACATGGATGAGTACATCGGCCTGGACCTGAGCGATGAGCGTCGCTTCGGCAACTGGCTGGTGTCGCATTTCATCGAGCACGTATCGGTCGGCGCCTTCCACGCGATCGAACCGGGTGAGGATGCTGCCGCCGAAGCCGGTCGCTATGCCGCCTTGTTGGCGGCGGCACCGATCGACGTGGTCTGTCTCGGTATCGGCGTCAACGGGCATATAGCGTTCAATGATCCACCGGTCGCCGACTTTGTCGATCCGCTTGCCGTGAAGGTGGTCGAGCTCGACCGGATTTGCCGACAGCAGCAAGTCGACGAGGAGTGCTTCGCCACGATTGATGAAGTGCCGACGCACGCGCTCACCCTGACCGTACCCCGGCTGCTCGACGCCGGGCGGATGTTCTGCATGGTGCCAGGGGCGAACAAGCGCGAAGCGGTAGCCGCCACGCTGAACGGGCCGTTGACGCCGAACTGTCCTGCCAGCGCGCTGCGCACGCATCCGCAATGCACTTTGTACCTCGATAGCGAGTCTGATCCGCGATGAGCGATGCCGGGAACGGGCCATCCAAACGACTCGATGCCAATGCGCTTTGTGTCGAGTATCTCGACACCGTCCATCAGCTGATGCGGCGCATTCTGGTCGAGGAGGAAGGCGCCATGAAGCGTGCCGCGGCGCGTCTCACAATGCAGATCACCGACGACCGGCTGGTGCATGTATTCGGACCCGGCGGGCATTCGAACCTCGCCGCGCAGGAAATCTTTTTTCGGGCAGGGGGCCTCATGCATGTCTCGGCGATCCTCGACGAAGGCACACTGCTCTCGAACGGTGCGTTACGCTCGATGGCGATGGAGCGTACGCCGGGCTACGGCCGTGTCGTGGTACGCGACGCACGATTGGGTGAAGGCGACGTACTGCTGCTGGTCAATGCCTACGGTATCAACGCCGCGCTCATCGATGCCGCGCTGGAAGCGCGCGAGCGCGGTGTGTACCTGATCGGCGTGAATTCGCATGCCCATGCGCGCGGTACGGCAGCCGATCATCCGGCTCGCCACCCGAGTGGCGCCAATCTGCATGATGTGGTCGATATCGCCATCGACACCAAGGTCGAGATCGGTGATGCGGCTCTGCAGGTCGAGGGCGTCGGCGAACCGATTGCGGCCGTGTCAACCTTTGCCAACGCCTTTGCGTTGAATTGCCTGGTGATCCGCACGGTCGCGATGCTAGTCGAACGCGGTGTCGAACCACCGGTCTGGCGCAGCGGCAACGCACCCGGCGGCGATGCGGCCAACGCACGTTTTCTCGAGCGCTTTCGCGATAGGGTGCGTGCGCTTTGAACCGGGGTGATCTGACATCGGAGACGGTGACAGGTCGGGACCCGTCGAGCGGCAAGCCGTTCCGCGTTGCGTTCGAGGCGGGACACATTGCGCGCATCGATCATGATCTCGAGTTCAAACAAGGGTCTGGCGGTACTGCGTTCGGCGAAGAACAACACGCGGTCCACGACGTCGAGGGACTGCCCTGGCTTTCGGCAGGCTTTGTCGATCTGCAGATCAACGGTTACGGGGGCGTCGATTTCAACGACGACACGATCGACGCCGAGTCGCTCGAAGCGCTCGCCGACAGGCTGCTCGAACTCGGTGTCACCACGTTCCTGCCGACCTTGATCACTGCCTCCGAGGAGGCACTCGTCTCGCGCTTGTCAGCGATTGCCGCGGTGCGGCGTTCTTCGGCACGTCTACAACACATGATTCCGTTCGTGCATGTCGAGGGCCCTTTCATCTCGCCGGAGGATGGGCCCCGTGGCGCGCACCCGGAACCTCACGTTCGTGCGCCGGACCTCGACGAGGTGGATCGATGGCAGACGGCGTCGGGTGGTCTCGTCGGTATGGTGACGCTATCGCCGCACTGGGAGAACGCATCGACCTTCATCAGCGCACTCGTCGATCGCGATATTCATGTCGCGATCGGTCACACACATGCGGAACACGAGGCCATTGTGGCAGCGGTCGACGCTGGTGCCGTGCTCTCGACACACCTCGGCAACGGAGCCGCAGCTGTATTGCCACGGCACCCGAACTTCCTCTGGAGTCAACTGGGTGAGGATCGTCTGACCGCGACCTTCATCGCCGACGGTCACCACCTGCCGGCTGCGACGCTGCAAAGCATGGCGCGTGCGAAGGGACCCTCCCGACGCGTGTTGGTGTCCGATACGGTCGCACTCGGCGGGCTCGCACCCGGACGCCACGAACAGAGCGTGGGTGGATCGGTCGAGCTTGCAGCCAACGGGCGTCTGTCGCTCGCGGGTACGCCGTATCTCGCTGGTGCCGCGCTGCCGCTACACGTCGGCATCGCCAACACGGTCAATCAGACGAGTCTGTCGCTCGGTGACGCGGTGGCGATGGCCACGTTGAACGCCGGGCGATTCGCCGGTGGGCGTGGCTTGGTCGCACCGGGCGCGAGTGCCGATCTTGTGTTGTTCATGCACGAGCCGGGATGCGTGGGACTCGACATTCGCGAATGCTGGCTGGCGGGTGAGCGGGTGTACGCCGCCTGATGCACGTCGGCGCCGCCAGTGTGGATATCACACCTGCGTCTGGATTGGCGATGGCAGGCTTCGCTGCCCGCACGATGCCGGCAACCGGTTGTCATGACGCGCTGACCGTGCGCGCGCTGGTTGTCGGGGACACCGCCCTCGTCGTTTGCGACGTGCTCGGGCTGGATGCCGCGACGACAACGCGCATTCGCCAGTGCGCGCCGCTGCCGGACGAGAACGTGGTCGTTACTGCCACGCACACTCATGGCGCACCCGGCGCCATGCCGAATCGGCTCGGCGGCAGCGTGTGTCATCGGTTCATCGCATCGCTAGAGGCAGGCTGCAATACGGCCATCGAGCGCGCCCTGGCGAATGCCCGCCCCTGCCGTCTCACAATCGGCAACGGGACGGAGCCCGACGTTGCGCGAAACCGCCGTCATGCCGACGGGACAGTCGACACGAACCTGCCGGTCGTGCGCTTTGTCTCCGAGGCCGACGAGCAGACCGTGGCGATTCTCATCAGTCATGCCTGTCACCCGGTGGTGCTCAGTGCTGACAATCGCCGATACACGGCAGACTATCCTCACTTTGTGCGTGAACAGCTCGAGTCGGCACTGCCGGGCGCCATCGCCTTTCATCTCACCGGGGCTGCCGGTGATGTGAACTCGGGGCACGCGGCTATCGATTCACTGAACCTCGCGGCACAGTCGTCGAGAAGCTTTGCCGAAGCCCGGCGCATCGGTCGCGCGGTTGCCGAGGCGGCGTTGGCGACGCCCCTGGCGCTGTCGGCAAGCGACAAGGTCGCCGTCTACGCTGAAGAGATCGAACTTGATTTCTGCCGCCGCGAGAGCCGCTCGTTCAGGGAGCTGGCGGTCGACTGGCAATCGAAGCTGGATCGCGCCACGGCGGTGGAGCGCACGCTGCTGTCCATCTGGATCGAGTGGGCCGAGCGATCAGCCTCGACGCCTGGAGACGCAAGCCCGGCACCGCTCGCTTGTCGTATCGCGCTGTTGCTCTGGGGTGATGTCGCGATTGCGACGTTCCCCGGAGAGATCTTCGCAGCCACGGCGGAAGAGGTTCGCTGGAGGCTGGATGGCCCCCTGGTCACGATCGTCGCGGGCTATGCAGACGACGTGCCTGGGTACATTCCGCCGGCAGAGGAGTTTGCCCACGGTGGTTACGAGATCGACGAGGCCCATCGCTTCTATGGCCTGCCCGCCAGCTTCGCCCCGGATTCGGTCGCCCGCCTGCTCGCGGGCGTCGAGCGGCTTGCCCGACGTTCGTCCGCGTTACCCCCGTTCATCCACACCCTTGGAGAATGAGCATGATCCGTTACCGTTCACTTGTAAATTCCCTGCGCGATAGCAAAGTCGCGTCATCCGACGCCTCCCGCCTCAACTCGCCTGTCAGCCGCCTCGCCGTGGGTATTGTCGGCATTCTCTCGCTTGGCGCGAGTACCGTGAACGCCGAGGAACTCAAGGTCTGGAGCGGTTATCCCGAACTCGCTCCATTTTATGAACGGGTTGCCGAGGGACTGAGTGACAAGTATCCCGACCTCGACATCGTGGTGGAGGCGATCCCGCTACGGGAGCACGAAAAGCGCGTGGCCCTCGGCTTGAGTTCGGGTTCCGCCGGCGCTGTCGTGGTCGAACTGCCGAAGTCGACCGCGAGTCGTTACCTGGAGAACGATCTGCTGACACCGGCGCCGGAAGATGTTGTTGCCGCGGTAAAGGACTCGGGCAACTATGGCGAGTTCTTCGTTGACGCAGCCTCCTTCGGTGACACCCTGTACGGTGTGCCATTGTTTCGTGGCCAGGGTGCACTGTTCTACAACACCGCGATGTTCGAGGAGGCCGGGCTCGACGGGCCGCCAGAGACCATGGCCGAGTACACGGACTACGCCGACAAGCTTACCCAGCGTGATGCCGACGGCAATCCGAGCGTGTCGGGCTGGAGTCTTCGCCTGTCAGGCGGAGGGCAGGGCATTGCCGAGAAATTCTGGATCAACATGTTCCAGTACGGCAGCAATCTGATGGAGGAAAGCGGTGAAGGTCAGTGGCGCGCGACGATCAACAACGAGGCTGGGCACGCAGCATTCGCGCAGTACCTCGATAACGTTCACGTCAAGAAGAACGTCACCGTCGAGATGCCGGCCGACGCCGAAGCCTTCGAGCGTGGGCAGACCGCGATGTTCATCCGCGAGTCCTGGGTCATCGGCGATATTGCGGCCAAGGCGCCGGACCTCGAATATGCCACCGCACCACTGCCGGTCGGATCGATTGCGCTGCCGGCCAACTTGTTCGTGAGTGCAGAAGGTGATGTGGCGCAGGCGGCCTGGGACTACGCACTGGCGAGCAATGAGGCCGAGCACCTTGTCTGGATGCTCGACAACGTCGGCTGGCTGCCCAATCGCGGCGACGTAGACTATTCAAGCGTGCTCGACGTGACCCCGGCGCTCGGCGCCTTTGTCGATTATCCCGAGGGCTACGAGTTCTTCACCTTGCCGGCGATCGGTCCGATCGAGGAGATTCTGACCCGGGTTGCCGCCACCTTGACCGATGCTTTCGCGAATGCGGACCTGGCTGGTAACGATTCCGGCATCGATGAAACGCTCGCGGGGCTCGAAGCTGACGTGAACAAGATTCTCGACCGGGAAGGGCTGCTCGCCGAGTAGCCTTGCCGGAGCGAGCAGCTATGGCGAGCGGCTTTTTCGAGCGGCTCTAACGAGCGGTCTGAACAATTGCTATAGCGAGCGGCCCTAACAGGCGGCCTTAACAGACGGCTTTGACAAGCGGCCACCGGGGCGTGTACCCCGGTGGCTATCTCAACCGTGTACAAGGAATACCTTGATCAAGCGTAGACGATTCCTGTTTGCCATCGCCGCTCTGCTGCCGGTGCTGGCAATCTACGCCTGGGTGCGCGTGATGCCCATCGCGGAGATCCTGCGTCTGAGTCTGCACCGCTGGGACATCATCTCGAAGAACAAGCCGTTCATCGGTCTCGACAACTTTCGCGAGCTGTTGGGTGATGACCTCTTCCTGACCGCTCTCACCAATACCGCGATCATCGCCTTCGGCGTACTCGCGATCACGATTCCGCTGTCGCTCGCGATCGCCGGACTCATTCACCATCGCACCCGTTCACGCTTCGCTGGTGTCTGGGAAACCGCGATCTTCATACCGCACGTTGTCTCACTGGTGCCGGCGGCGATGGCCTGGAAGTGGATCTTCGACGCCAAGCTCGGGCCATTGAACGCCTTGCTTGCGAACGTCGGCATCGCGCCGCGTGCCTGGTTGTTCGACCCGGTCTGGTCGATCGTCTGCATCATCGTGTTGTGCAGCTGGCAGGCGCTTGGCTACGCTGTGTTGATCTATCTGGTCGGCTTCAAGAACCTCCCGAAGTCGCTGTACGAGGCCGCCGAGCTCGATGGTGCCAGCGGTCTCCAGCGCTTTCGCTTCCTGTCGGTGCCGATGCTCAAGCCGATCACGCTCTACGTCTCGGTCGTGACTCTGGTTTCCGGTTTCAACGTCTATGCACAGGCATTCGTGCTGGCCTCCGACTCGCAGGGAGCTCCGGGGCGGCAAGTCAGAGTACTGGTGCTCGACATGCTCGAGAACAGCTTCAGGAATTACCGCGTCGGCTACGCGGCATCCGAAGCGGTGGTGCTGCTCTGCATCGTCCTCATCCTGACGCTCATCCAGTTCTCGTTGTTGCGCGAGAGACGCCGCTCATGACCGTGGCAAGGCACAAGAACGGCGCAAAGCACGAGAACGAGGCAAAGCGCGGGAGTTCGATCGTTGACGCGACGGGTGCGGCACATCGCATGCCGACGCGCGGGCGTCTTCGCACTCGACTGACCAATCTTGCCATCGACGCGCTGCTCGCCGTCTTCAGCCTCGCGATGATCATGCCACTCGTGCTGCTCGTGGCCAATGCGTTCAAGACGCCCGCCGAAATGCTGGCCTGGCCGCCGACGGTCGTACCCGACGCGCCGACACTCGCGAACTTCCGTGCCGTGCTCGGCGATACGCCCCTGCTGCGCTGGATCGCGAACAGCCTGCTGTTCGCGGTGCTGTCAACGATCGCGATCGTCGCAACGTCGTCCATCGCAGGCTACATCCTCGGCAAGTTCCGCTACCGCACGCTCAGCATCGTCTTTGCCATCATTCTGGCAACGGCCATCGTGCCGTTCGAGGTGTACATGATTCCACTGTACTTCCAGGTCCAGAAGCTCGGTCTGCTGAATTCGACGGTGGGCTTGCTGGTCGGCTATCTGGTCATGAGTTTCGGTATATTCCTGATCCGTCAGAATGTCATTCACTCGATTCCAGACGAGTTGCTCGAGGCCGCGCGTATCGACGGCGCCGGTGAGCTGTGGATCTTCTTCCGCATCGTGCTGCCACTGTTGCGCGGTGCATTGGGAGCGCTCGCCGTGCTGGCCTTCTTCCAGGCATGGACGGCCTTCGCCTGGCCGCTGATTGTCGCTACCTCCAAGGATGCGTACACCATCGAGGTCGGACTTGCCTTGTTTCAGACGGGCTATACCGTCGACCTGGGCCGCTTGAGCGCCGCCTCGGCGCTGGTGCTGGTGCCGTCTGTCGCCCTGTTCGTGTTGCTGCGCAAGAATTTTGTCGAGGGCATCGCCGCGACGGGTCTGAAAGAGTGAACAGCAACTGGACCTTCCTCTCGTCGCGAGTCGATCACTACATTGAAGAGAATCGCACCGTTCTCGTGTGGCTGCTCGATCGGCTTGAACGCGGCCGGACCGGCGCCTTTGTCGATACCAAGTTCGACGCGATCGAGCGTCGCGACTATGCCGATGCCGACGGCCTCCGCGGACCCGGGATTACCTATGGCTGGATTCAGGGTCGTGCCCTCGAGGCACTCGTGACCCACGCGGCGTTCTTCGAACACGTGGATCCGCATCTTGCCGAGCAGCTGGACGCCGCGGCCATTGGCTTGTATGACGCGTTGGAATCGTTGGTGCCCACCAATGGGCAGGCCGCGTTCTGTTATGACAAGGGTGGCGCGCCCGTGGCAGCGGCCTCTTATCGAGAGGGCGGGGCGCGGACGCAGAGCCGGGAGCAGTTCCAGAGAAACGGCCGGAAAGACTCCCGGAAAGACTCCCGGGAAAACGGCCCTGAAAACAGCACTGAAAGCGGCCCTGACAACGGCCCTGACAGCGGCTGTGAGCGAGGCCGAAATCAAGCACAGGGGCAAGAAATCCGCACCTACTCAGACGTTTTTATCGTGAAGGGCCGAATCGCGGCGGCAGCACGCTACCGCCCGACAGCGCTTGCCAGTCATCTTGCCGTTCTCGACGACATCGTGGCGGCGATCGAGCAGGATCGCTTCCTGCGTGACGAGAGTCGTGACATCGATGCGCGAGCGCTGGCCGCCGAGGATGAGGATTACGGCCCACGGATGATTCTTCTCGGTGCGGCGGCCTTGCTGCACCGCTCGGATTGCGCCGCGCACGACACGTTTTCGGCTCGCTTCGTCGAGCATGTCCTGATGCACCACCTCGATACGCGCAGTGGGCTCCTTGCCGGCGCACCGGGTGGTTCGAGTTGCAATGTCGGTCACGCGATCGAGTTTGCCGGGTTTGCATTCGAGGCACGTCGACAGCATATGACCAGCGCGTTGGCAGACACGCTCGCGGATCTGGTCGAACGTCACTTCGATGCGGGCTTCAAGACACCCGGAATCAGACTCGAGGTCGCTATTCCAAGTGGACAGCCGACAAGCAAGTTTCGACCGTGGTGGTGCCTGCCGGAGACGATTCGTGCAGCGGCTTTTGCACATGCGGCCACGGGTCGGTCGTCCATGCTCGATATCTGGCGTCGCGCCGACGCGGCATTCTTTACCCACTACCGACTACCGGACGATACTGTGCCTGTTGCCTACCAGACGCTGGATGATCAGGGACCGGTCGACCATGTACCAGCCACGCCCGATCTCGATCCGGCCTATCACACGGGTCTGAGCCTGCTCGGCGCGATCGAGTCAGTGCGGCTATCAGGTGGCCAGGCAGGCGACCAGGCAGATGGGCCTGCAAGTGACCAGAGAGGTCGACAGACTGGCGCTCCCGCGGCGCACGCCGACCACCTGGCCTGACTTCACACGACGATTCGCGAAGACCTTCATGGGAACGATATTCATCGACGATGTACGCAAGTCCTATGGGCGTACCGAGACGATTCACGGCGTGTCCATTGATGTCCCTGACGGGGCATTCGTCGTGCTCGTGGGGCCATCAGGCTGCGGCAAGTCGACGCTGTTGCGAATGATCGCCGGGCTCGAGGAGATTGACGGCGGCACGATCTCGATCGACGGGCAGGTCATCAACGACGTCGAACCCAAGCATCGTGATATCGCGATGGTGTTCCAGAACTATGCGCTCTATCCGCACATGACGATCGCCGAGAACATGGGGTTCTCGCTACGGCTGGCCGGACGCTCGAAAAAAGAGATCGCCTCGAGTGTCGCTGATGCAGCGGCGACACTCGGTCTGTCGGATTATCTTTCGCGTTTTCCGAAAGAGCTGTCGGGCGGTCAACGCCAGCGCGTGGCGATGGGCCGTGCGATCGTCCGTGATCCGCGCGTATTCCTGTTCGACGAACCGCTCTCGAATCTCGATGCGAAGCTCCGGGTGCAGATGCGCGCCGAACTGCGGGCGCTGCACCGCAGGCTTGGCGCCACGACCGTTTACGTCACCCATGACCAGATTGAGGCGATGACCATGGCAGACCGGATCGTGGTGATGCGCGACGGTCATGTCGAGCAATCCGGCACGCCGCTCGAGCTATACGACAAGCCGTGTAACCGCTTCGTCGCGAGCTTCATCGGTTCGCCCTCCATGAACTTTCTGCCCGGTCGGCTCGAGCACACGGCGTCGGCAACCGTGTTCAGAAACGAGCACGGGGTACACGAGAGAATCACCGTCGTGCCGGAGGCCGCGCCGTCCGGAATTGACTCGTCCCGCACTGACGGAATCGAGGCCGTGGAGCCCGGCTCAGGACTCCACGCAGGACTCGACGTGGAACTCGGGGTCCGCCCCGAACATCTGTGTCTGTTGGCAGCAGATGCAAAAGACGGATTCGATGTGCGGGTCGACCTGGTCGAACCGACAGGTGCTGAAACACACATCGGTGCATCGCTCGGCGATACCCCGATCGTTGCCGTCTTGCGCGAGCGCGTACAGGCGCAACCGGGCGATGTGCTGCGTTTCGGCGTGATGCCGGGTACGGCCCATCTGTTCGAGACGATCTCGGAACGAGCGATTGGCCTGACGATGCCAGAGTCCTGACGAACGCCTGGCCATGCCGCTTGTGCATGTCCTCGGTCCATTCGGCCCAAAAACGGTTCTCGAGCTTACTCGTCGAAGTCGACGGTCCTGCCGGCCGAACGATCGCGTTCGAGCATCAATTCCGCCACGTCGTTCTCCACGAGTGGCGACTGGCGAAAGAATGCAAGAAGCTCGTCGCCACTGTCGGCAAGATGAAACTGGCCGCGAGCGTTGATGACGCGCAGCCGTTCGTCGTCAGCGGCTCCGTCTTCACTCATGGCCATTGCGCCTCGCCCGACCCTACCGCCCGGCAACCGTGCCGTCGCGACGCTTGTCGCCTCCGCCGACGTAGCGGGTTCTCAGCTTGCCGCCGCGCCGCACCTTGGTAACTTCGATGACCGAAAGTCCACTGGTTTGCGCAATGTTGCCGACGGTCGGATTCTCCGGTCCGGAATGGCCCCGCTGCTCGACCAGAGCGGTAGCGAGTGCCTCGGCATCGTAGTCGAGGGTGACACCCGGGATTGGCGTCTCGATGTCTGTGCGGCCGTTTCGATTCATGAAGTGCGGCACGTTGATCGATTCTTGTGGATCGAGCCCGAAGTCGATGTGATTCATGACCGACTGCGCGGTGTAGCCGATGATGCGTGAGCCGCCCGGCGAGCCGGTCACCAGTTCGACGTCGTTCTTGTCATTGAAGACGATCGTGGGTGACATCGAGCTGCGCGGTCGCTTGTTCGGCTGTACCCGGTTTGCCGCGAGTGCGTCGGCCTCGCCCGGGTTGAACGAGAAATCGGTCAGTTCGTTGTTGAGCAGGAAGCCGTTGACCATGACGCCGTTGCCGAACGAGCTTTCGATCGTGGTTGTCATTGAAAGGGCATTGCCGTAGCGATCGATGATCGAGATATGGCTGGTGCCGCTGTTCTTGGCAGACGGATCGGGTGTCATCGGGTCGAAGACGCCCGGTGGCGTGCCTGCTTCGGCGGGCCCGGCATCGGTGTCGGTGATCGTCATGGCGCGCTCGAGCAGATAGTTCTCGTCGAGCATGCCCTCGATCGGCACCGTCACGAAATCGCTGTCCCCGACATAGGCACCGCGATCAGCAAACGCCAGTCGGCCGGCCTGAGCGAAGAGGTGCACGGTATCGAGCCCGAGCGGGTCTGACAGATCGAAACCCAGCTTGTCGCCCAGATCTTCGCCATCGACCGTCGATTCGCCAACGCCGAAATTCTCCATGATCCCGAGAATCTGCCCGACGGCGAGCGCACCGGAGGAGGGTGGGCCCATGCCGCACACTGCGTGCCCACGATAGTCCAGGCAGACCGGCGGCCGCTCGATGACCGAGTAGTTCGCGAGATCGTCGACGGTCATGTCGCCCGGAATGTTCGGATCGTTCTGGACGGCCGATGCGATGTTCTCCGCAATCTTGCCGGCATAGAAGACGTCGGCGCCGTCGCGACCGAATTCGAACAATGTCCGGCCATACGAGGGGTTCTTGATGAGGGTGCCGGCAGGCTTGGCGGCACAATCGTCAGTGCCGGTCCCGGCGTCTACAAAGTAGTCGAAGGCGGCCGGGTCGCGGAAGAACAATCGCTCGGTGCAGGAGTCGTTGCGTGCGAGCAATCCGGCCACCTGGTCAGCGGTACGCTCGGTCAGGGGGAATCCGTCGCGCGCGAGTCTGCGTGCATTGACAAGGAGCGAACGCAGTGGCTTGTTGCCATAGCGTTCGTGCATGACCTCCATCAGGCGGGGGACGCCGGGTACACCGACCGACAAGCCGCTCTGCCAGGCATCGAAGAAACCCAGGTCGACGAATCGATCTTCGGTGGCTGCCGCCGGCGCCTTCTCGCGGGCGTCGAACGTGGTCAGTTCTTCCTTCTCTGCGTCGTAGTAGACAACGAAGGCACCGCCGCCGAGCCCACTTGATTGTGGCTCGACGAGACCGAGTACGGTCTGGGCGGCAATCATCGCGTCGACCGCCGTTCCACTGCGGCGCAGGATGCGTTCGCCCGCTCGGCTGGCCTCCGGGTTTGCCGTGACGATCATGTAGCGCTTGGCAACGACCGATGTGGCAAGCGGCGCCACATCGGCGACGGAATCTCCGTTTTCCTGAGCCAGTAGCGGGACCGAGGTGAGCAGCGCCGTTACTGCGAGCAGGACAGGTTTCTTCAATCCGATCATTCAGGGCTCCCTCGAACAGTCTGGTTGACCCTGCCGGCAAGTCTATCCAGCGAGGCATGGCCGACAGGTCGTGAAAACGTCCCGTCGGGGCAAGCATGTTAGCTCGCGCCTCGACGAACGTGCAATGCGCCCTTGTGCCCGGAGCGCGACTGCACGTCTTCGCAGACGCGCCGGGTCACCGCAGCGGACCGACTTGCTGCGCCCGTAGACATCACCTTGAAGTATCTCTTGCTACGAAGTACCTCTTGCTACGGCAACAGGCTCTCGCGAACCAGTACCAATAGTGCATCGCCCTGTTGACTGGTGCTGATCGCCACTCGCGAAAACATCGGCGCAGCGCCATCGAAACCGGTACCCAGGGCGGCCCGAACGTCGGCTGGGAAAGTGAATTCGCCAGTATCCGGTACCAGACAGTCCACCTGGGTCGATTGATCGAGGAAGAATCCCCCGGCGGTCGCCGTCAATATGCGGATTCGAGCGTTATCCGCCGAGCCAGGCGTCCAGCTGAAGCGTGTGTCGATGCCGATTCGGCCGCCGCCCTCGTAGTCGACGGCGGCAAGCGTTTCGACCGGTGGCAGCGCGACGCCGGTGAAAGCCGGAAAGGCCTGGCCGCTGATATCGATCGTGAGCTCATCGGGAACCGGGCCTGTCGGCAACATGGCGCCGGGTGCCAACGCATAGGTGCCGTCGGCCGCACGGGGCTGCAGCTCGGTCCAGCTGCCAGCGACGCTCGAGAGTGTCAAGGTATCGCCCGCACCGATCGTGTCCAGCGCGACGTTATCGGGTTGCGGGACATAGACGACACTGAGATCGCTCAGTTCGACCACGCCATCGTCGAGTTCGACCTGGCAGCCCACCTGATCCGATTGCAGTGCAGCCCCAAAGGCCTCGGGAGCAACGGGCGAAGCCACAGCGGCAAACCGGGCGACCAGATCGCTTGCTTCACCGCTTTCGTCACCCAGTGCGATGACGCCGAAGTGGGCGATATCACCGGCAATCGGCGCGGGCTGAGCTTCCGTGCCGTCGGTACCATCGTCTATCGGAAAGGCATCCGATGCGCTTGCGGCGTTGATCGTGCCTGCACTCCCGGCCGCGCCGTCACTGCCCATGCCGCTGCCGGAAGTGCTGCCGCCATCGCAGGCCTGCAAGAGCATCAGACCGAGAAAGAGGGTAGTGAATCGAGGGGTCGTGATGCGAGGAATTTCCATGATGCTGTCCTGAATGAATGCGCGCCTTGCGCTACACGGCTGCGGGTGCCTTGCGAAGATCCCTCTCCGCAAGGCCAACCGTGCTAGCTGACGCTGGAACCAGTCAACAGAGCGCTGGCTCCGGAGATCGGACCGAATTGCTGGCCCGACCTACTGAAACGACCTGCCGTTCCAAATCATTGACCCGAATCAACGACCCGGGTCAATGACCGGAGTCAGCTACCCGACGGCGAACCGGTGACCGGTGTCGTCAGGTAGGGGAAGGTCGCGTCGAACTGACCGGCATTCTGCGGTGCGCCATCAGTCAGTGGGGCCGTGCCAACCGGGGCATCATCCGGCGCGCAAAGGCCGAGGTTGTCACCGGCATCACCCGCGGTACCGCTCGCGTCAAGGTCGACACCGATCGGATGGCAGAGCGCACCCATCACCACCCGCAATGCGATGTCGGTGATGTCGTCACCCGGACGCCGTCCGTTCGGGAAGCCCGCCAGGTCGCCGGCAGCAACACCGAGGTTGGCCTGATCGTCCTTCGCGGTGGCCGGGATGCCGGTGTTCAGCCGAAGCATCTCGGACGGTGTCACGGTGGCCATCTGGTTGACGCCCTCGAAACCGGTCAGGAACGCCGTCACCAGGTCGATGCGCGGCAGGTTCGACGGGGCGATGTTGTCGGTCGCACCGAGCGGCTCGCGGAACAGCGCATCGATCAGCGCCGGCAGCGTCGGGTGGGTCACGTAGGTGGCGAACTGGCCGTCGTCCTTCGGCTCGCTGGCGTTGAACAGGTCCTTGTCGGGCAGGCCGATGACCACCTCGTTGACCAGCGGCGAACCGAGTCGCGAGACTTGCTGATACTGACCCGAGTAGCGCACCGGACGACGATACGTGGGTTCGGATTGCAGCTGCTGATTGGCACGCTCGCTGGACGTGGTCCAGGCACCGATGACGCCGTTGCCGTGCCCGACTGCGCAGTCCTTGTGGACTTCGACTGCGAGCGTGGTGACGTTCTTGTCGGCCAGGTCGTTGCGCGCCGGATCGTCCGGGAGCGCGTCGACCAGTGGCACCATGTTGACCAGGTCGAAGATCTCGGCGAGTGCGATCGAGAAGCTGTCCTTGCGCTGACCGACGAAGACCCGACCGTCCTGCGCGCCTTCGGGGCATTGCTCGAAGTTCACATCGTAGTACAGGTCGCCCGAGTTGGTGATGCTGCGTACGTAGTTGTCGTAGCCACCGGGGAAGGACTTGGCGCCGACGTAGTCATAAGGCTTCGAGAAGATGCGTGTACCGGAATCCGCGCGCGTCGCCCAGACCGGAGATTCGCTACGCCGATCACCCGTGGTCACACCGACGAAGTAGGTCTCGTTCACGTTCAGCGCGTTGCGATTGTCGAGGTTGCCGAGCGGACCGATGTTCTTCAGCGGTACTGCAACCGTCTGATCGCCGATCTGCAGCGCAAGGCCTTCGCCGCCGTTACGCAGCCCGTTGTCGAAGTCGAACAGGAAGGTCAGGTCCTCGACAGCATCGCCGTCATTGTCGATATGGATCTCGTAGATAGCGTTCTCGTTCATCGACGCGAAGTTCGGACCGCCATAGGCGTCCTGCAGCGGGATGTAGTTCGCGATCAGCGTGACGTAGTCCTCACGCCCTGTCTCGTAGCTCGAGAATACGTAGAAGTCGCTGGCGTCGAGCGTCGGGCGCGACTTCACGAAGGGTGCTTCGGCATGTGAGGACGCTCGTACGAGCCCTGAAGTACCTGCCACGACCGATGCGGTCAGCAGCGCGGCTGTCACAGCCAGGTGCGTCGGTCTTTTCGCCGGCAGGCCTGACCGATTCGTGTGGGGGGTGTGGCTTGCTGTCATGTTCCTTTCCTGTCTCGTTGAGGGATCTGTGGCGGCGAGAGTCTGAATCGGACTCTCGCCTCCGCCGATTTTATCTGTCGGCTTGGAAAGCATCTACGCGGCGTTGTGTTTCCGGGATGCAACGGACAGAACCTCATGTGATATGTAGAAAAGCGGGATATAGTTCACAACTTGCGCATGACACCGTTGAAAGTCGCCGTCATGCGGCCGATGTCAGGAGAAGACAAAGGCAGGATTGGCTAGACCTCTGCAACAGGGATGCTGCTATGCGATGGATCGTTCATGGATGACCCCGTCAGTAGACGGGTACCACTCTGCGTCGATCTTGATGGAACACTGCTCAAGACTGACCTTTTCTGCGAGAGTTTTCTGACTCTCGTCAGGAAGCGTCCTTTGGACGCCTTGCGCGCGCCTTTCTGGCTGATGTCCGGCAAGGCACATCTGAAAGCCGAGATCGCCTCGCGGGTCGATATTGCCGATATTGCCTTGCCCTTCAACGATGAAGTGGTTGATTTCATTGCGGATGAGCGGAAGGTTCGACAGACGGTGCTGGTCACCGGCAGTCACCAGTCGCTCGCCGAGATTGTCGCTGAGCGCTGCGAGCTCTTTGACGAGGTCCAGGGTTCGGATGCCGAGCTCAATATGACCGGTGACAACAAGCGCGACTGGCTGGTCGAGCGGTTCGGCCAGAAAGGCTTCGATTACATCGGCAATGATCGCAACGATCTGAAAGTCTGGCCCGCCGCACGTCAGGCGCTTGCGGTATCGGCTCCCTCCGGAGTCGGCGGGGATGCTTCCGTGCGATTCGCCCGGCTATTCTCGAGGCAGAAACCGGGTCTCGGTGACTACCTCGGCATGATGCGTGTGCATCAATGGCTGAAGAACGCGCTGCTCGGAGTCCCTTACCTTCTTGAACACCATTTCGACGATCCGCGTGCACTGGCGGCGGTCCTGCTCGGCATTCTCGTCATGGGTCTGCTGGCGTCGGCAACCTACATCATCAATGACCTGCTCGATCTCCCGGCAGACAGGCGTAGCCAGGCCAAGCATGTCCGTGCGCTCGCCAGTGGGCGGGTGCCTATCACTCACGGGGTTCTGGCGGTCCTGGTGCTCGGCCTTGCCACCCTGTTGCTCGCAAGCTTTCTGCCGCCCCTTTTCCAGCTCTCGATGCTGGCCTACCTGGGGTTGACGCTGTGCTATTCATTTTTCCTGAAGCGCGTGGCCATCATCGATGTCATCGCCCTGTCGATGCTCTACACCCTGCGTGTCGTCGCCGGCACGCTCGTGATCGAGGCAGAGTGGTCTTTCTGGCTGCTGGCTTTCGCGATGTTCCTGTTCGTGAGTCTGGCACTGGCGAAGCGGGTCGCTGAACTCGTCAATCTCGAACGCACGGGGTGTCATCAGGTGATCGGGCGCGATTACGTGGTGACCGACCGAATTCTGCTCACGATGACGGGCGTGGTCACCGGCAATCTCTCTGTTCTGGTCTTCGTTCTCTACATCAACAGCGAAAAGGTATTACGGGCTTACGATACGCCGCAACTGCTCTGGTTCGTGTGTCCGGTCTTGATGTACTGGATCGGACATATCTGGCTGGCCACGCACCGAGGTCGGATGAATGAGGATCCGATCGTGTTTGCCTTCGAGGATCGCGCCAGTCTGATCACGGTCAGCGTGCTTGGCATCGTGTTGGCGTTGGCCATGTTTTTGTGAGTTTCTCCGGTCGGCGCTATCGAAGCTGGGGATTTGCCGATGCACCGCCTCAGGCCGTACGTACCCCGGCCTGGATGACATCGGCGGTGTTCGACGATCGGGCCAATCCTCCGCTACGTGGCAGCACCTCGCTCGCGTTCGGGCGTGGCAGGAGCTATGGCGATTCCTGTCTGAACAGCGAAGGCGAACTTATCGACACCCGTGCGCTCGATCGGCTGATCAGCTTTGATCGAAAACTCGGTCTGTTGTGTGCCGAACCCGGTGTCACGCTTGGCGAAATTCTGCGGATCATCGTGCCGGCGGGCTGGTTTCTGCCGGTAAGCCCGGGTACCGCGATCGTCACGCTGGGTGGCGCCGTTGCCAATGACGTACATGGCAAGAACCAGCACGTAGACGGGACCATCGGTCGTCACATCGAGCGCCTGACCTTGCTTCGTTCGAGTGGCGAGCGACTCGTCTGTTCGCCTGATTGCAATCCGGAGTTGTATTGCGCGACGATCGGTGGTCTGGGTCTGACCGGATTCATCGCCGACGTGACACTCCGCCTGTTGCCGGTAGCGTCCGACCGGCTGAATGTCCGCACCGAGCTTTTTCAGGGAATAGCCGAATTCGTCGCGCTGAGTGCAGCGTATCGCGAGAGTCACCGCTACTCTGTTGCCTGGCTCGACTGTGCCGCCTCGGGGAGGCGGTTCGGCCGTGGCGTGTTCTTCGCGGCGAATCATGTCGAGGAGGCAGGAACGCTCGAGCCTGCGCCTTGCGGACACCGCTTGTCCGTGCCCTTCTCGCTGCCGTCGCGGCTTCTCAACCGCTACACGATCCGGGCATTCAACATGGCCTACCGGGCACGTCAGAAGCGGCAGGCGGAACGAGTCGAGCGTTGCCACTTTCAAGGCTATTTCTACCCGCTTGACGCCATAGGACGCTGGAACCGGATCTATGGGCGCCGCGGGTTTCACCAGTACCAGTTCGTCACGCCGCCCGGATCTGAAGCCGTGTTCGAGTCTCTGCTCGGACGGATCGTGCGCTCCGGTGCAGGCTCGTTTCTTGCGGTGCTGAAAGCCTTCGGCGATCTCGAATCCCCGGGGCTACTGTCGTTTCCCCGGCCCGGCGTGTGTCTGGCTCTCGACTTTGCCGATCGAGGTGCTCAGACCGAAGCCCTCATCCGGGAGCTCGACCAACATGTCATGGCGGCTGGTGGCGCCGTCTACCCTGCAAAGGATCGATTGATGACCCGCGATACCTTTCGTCGGAGTTTTCCCGACCACGACGAATTTTCCCGACATGTCGATCCGCGATGCGCGTCAGACTTCTGGAGGCGTGTCAGTGCCTGAACGTCGTTCGGTGATCCTGGGCGCGACATCCTCTTTGGCGCAGGCGGTTCTCAGACGACTGGTGGCCAACGATGAGGCGCTGGTGCTGGTTGCTCGTGACCCCGTCAAGCTGGCCAGTGTGGAGGCCGATCTCGTGGCCCGCGGTGCGAGCGTCTCGACGCATGTCGCCGACCTCGACGATACGAGCGCTCATGATGATCTGCTGAACCTTTGTGGCGAGGCCGACGGGTATTGGCTCTTTCAGGGCGTGTTGCCCGATCAGGCAGCCTGCGAGCAGGACTGGAACAAGGCGGCTGCGGCGCTGCATTCCAACTTCTCGAGCGTCGCCTCATTGTTGACCCGCATCGCCAACCGGCTTGAATCAAAGGGACAAGGATGTATTGTTGTAGTCGGTTCGGTTGCCGGTGATCGTGGCCGTGGCAGCAACTATGTATACGGTTCTGCGAAGGGTGCGTTGTCGCTCTTTGCCCAGGGTCTCAGAAATCGTCTGTCGAAACAGGGCATCGCCGTCGTGACCGTCAAGCCAGGCTTCATCGATACTTCGATGACGGCGGCGATCGAGAAGAAGCCGGCGCTCCTCTGGGCGAGTGCCGATCGCGTCGCGGCTGACATGGTCCGCGCTCGCGATCGTGCTGTCGACGTACGCTACTCGCCGTGGTTCTGGCGTCCGCTCATGGTGATCATTCGTTGCATTCCCGAACGCCTCTTCAAGCGATTGTCACTGTGACTCAATTCATACCGCTCATCCTGTTCACGGTGCTGACCAACTTTGCCTCGCAGATCATGCTGAAGAAGGGCATGACGCTGGTTGCTCCTTTCGAGCCCACCGCGTCGGCGATGCTGTCGAACGTCTTTTCGATCGTCTTCAGTCCCTGGGTGTTCTTCGGACTATTGACGATGGCCGTGAGCATGGGCTCACACCTTGTAGTGCTTTCGCGCGTCGAGATCAGCTTCGCGTATCCCTTCCTCGGACTGTCGTTCGTGCTCATCACACTCTGGGGCCACTTTGCACTCGGCGAGGCGGTGACACTGTGGCGTGTACTGGGTGTCCTTTTGATCTGCGCAGGCGTTGCGCTGGTGGCGCGCAGTGGTTGATCTGGATCCCGGCATGAAGCACATCATCTTCGGCGGCGACGGTTTCCTCGGTACCGAGCTGGTCAGGAAGCTCGTGGCCAGGGGCGAGCAGGTACTGGTCTGCGACGAAAAGCAGAGCCTGGCATTCGGCAACTACGACTTGCCAGGGGTCGATTACGTCGCCATGGACGTGCGCGAACCTGCGTCGTTCGCACCTGTCACGGTAGGTGAAGGCGACATCGTCTATCACTTTGCCGCCCGACTACTGGTCCCCATCCTGCCGAGGGCCGAACGCGAAGATTATTTCTGGCAGGCGCTGTACGTCGGTACCGAGAATGTTCTCGAATGGATGCAGCAGAGCGGCTTGCGTCGGATGATCTACTACACCACGGACATGGTGTATGGGCATACCGAGTTTCACCCGCGTACCGAAGAGCATCCGCGCAAGCCCATCGGCCCGTATGGCGAGGCGAAATACCAGACTGAGCTGCTGGTCGACAAGTACCGGCAAACGGGCTTCGATATCACCTTGTTCAGACCGCGGTTGATCATCGGGCACGGGCGCCTCGGGATTCTCGAGAAGCTCTTCAAGCTGATCGAACGCAATCTTCCCGTGCCGACCATCGGCAACGGCCGCAACTATTATCAGTTCATATCGGTCTCGGACTGCGCCGACGCCTGCCTTGCCGCGGTCGAGCATGACTTCCCTCGGGAGAACTACAACCTTGGCTCTGCCAATCCGCCCACCGTCAATGAGCTGCTGGGCTCGCTCATCAAGGAAGCTGGCAGCAAGTCCCTGCTGGTGCCGACGCCCGCTTTCGCGGTCAAGGCGACGCTTGCGCTGCTTGATCGTGTCGGCATGCCGCTGATGGACCCGGAGCAGTATCTGATTGCCGACGAGACCTGTGTGCTCGATTGCAGCAAGGCGCAACGTGAGCTCGGTTGGGCGCCTACCGAGGACGATACGAGCATGCTGATCACGGCTTGGCGAGACTATCGGGCGGGGCGTTCACGACCCTCCTGAGTCTGTCGATGTCACGTTGATTGACCACGGGTTAGAGAGCTTGAAAAAAGACTCATCGACCGCACGATATTGGCGAGCAGGATGTCTCCTTGAGAGTCCGCGCTCGTTACCCAAATTGCTTCTATTGGAGAATTTTGAGATGAAAATCGATTTGACACCCCTTTACGCGAACACGGTTGGTTTCGACCGGTTTGGCTCCCTGCTCGATGCTGCCTTGAGCGCTGACCGGCAGGCGGCAGGCTACCCTCCTTACGACATCGAGCTCGTCGGCGAAAATCGCTATGCGATAACCCTCGCGGTAGCGGGATTCCAGGAAAGTGAGATCGACGTCCAGGTCGAAAAGGGCGTGCTAACGGTACGTGGGCGCCGAGAAGAGCAGACGAAGGATTCCCGGTACCTGCACCGCGGTATCGCGACCCGCTCGTTCGAACGCAAGTTCAATCTTGCCGATCACGTCGAAGTGGTCAGTGCGCAGATGGACAACGGGCTTCTGAAAATCGCCCTGGTGAAGGAAATTCCCGAAGCGATGAAGCCGCGAACGATCCCGGTCGGGCAAGCACAAGCAGCCATCGAGAGCACGGCCATTGATAGCAAGGCCAATGATGGTAAGGCCAATGCATAGTAGGGAGCGGCACACGGTCGTTGCCAGCAGCTCCTGATCGTGCCGTGTCGGGGCAGATGACGCGCCCTTGAGGCGAGGCATCGAGGCGCTGCGGCTGTCGAAGGTCGCCGCTGCGCGGAAGTCCGCGGAGGGCCGGTTGATCACCTTGATCTTCCGGCCCTTTTCTTTGTTCATGGCATTCAGGTCCGTTTTTCCGGACCCGCTTGACTACCCCGCGACTCAGTGTTCCGAAAGTGAGCCCGCGTTGATCAGCGCCAGTACGATGCCGAGCACGAGAATCGATGCTGCCGCGTAGAACAGGCTTCCGCCGTCACTCTGACCCTGATGCAATACCTCGATGCCCAGCGGCGAGAACAGATGGAAGAAAACAGCGCCGGCCATGACCGCTGACGCCATCAGGCCGCCGGCGATGTGCCAGCGGCGACGCGTGCTGCCGAACGGCGTGCCCTTCATTCTGGCAATGATCCACAACACCGCGGGTAACAGCAGGACGAGTGACGTGATCAGCTCGAAGCTGCCGACCGCGATGGCTCCGAAATTGCGAAACAGTTCGCCGATGGCTGTGCCGAGGAAGGTGCCGATCCAGTCGCCGATAGTGCCGAAGATATGCTGCGTGTCGGGATGGCCGCTGAACTTGTAGGGTAGCGAGCCGAGAAAGATCCAGCACATCCACGCCACGATGGGCCAGGAAAGCCACGCACGCCACCTCGTCATGATTTCCCGCTCTCCGCCTGCGATGTCTTGTTATCGATTGTACCGACCATTGATTGTCTGACTTCTGATGTCACTACTGATTGCGTTCGTGTTCTATGAACCGGTCAGCGACACTGGTTGCGTCGATTTCGTAACGGCCTGCCGCGATCTCCGCCTTGAGACGTTCGACTTTCTCGGTATCGAAGCGTCGGTTAGCGGGCTTTGTTCGGGGCGGATTTGCCACCGACGCACGCGTTCTGCCGCGACGAGCGGTTGCCAGGTCGGTGACGGTAGCCGTCGGAGCACGCTCGGGTGGAACCATGGCGTTCTGTCCTCTCGTAATCCTCGGTACCGGTCGAGCGGTACGCGGGATGCTTCTTGTTATTCGATCGATAGGCCCGATCTTCGCCGGACAGACGGTGGATCGGCGTTTGGTTGCACAAGTGTAGCGTGTGCGAGGTGTTACAGACGGTCGGGTCACGAAAAGTGTCCCGACCACATCGGGAGTGGGAGCCAGAGTCCGCTTCGTGCGGGCGTGGTGCGCATTGCAGGGCGGTCATGAAGGCATCGAATATCGACCTTAATCCGGTTTAAGCTTTCACGCGAGATGAGAACTACTTCTCGGTTCGCCTCGAAGGTTCGCTATCCTCGTCAATTCTTTGTCTTCTGCCGGCCGTCTTCTATGCTCACCTGGCAAGACATAACGATACGCGCCCACCGGGCGGAGACTGTCCATCGATGAGTACACGCAAACAAGCGCGCAAGATCCTGATTCTCGATCAGGACGCCGACAGCGCGCAGCGACTTTCGCATCAGCTCGAGTTCATCGATCACGATCCGAGGGTGCTGAGTTCCCCTTCGATACTGGAGAGTCTTCCCGATCTCGACAGCTACCAGACGATTCTTGTGGCGAATTTTCACGGCATCGTCGAGTGGGCGGCCAAACTTCGGGCGAGCAATGACAATTGCCCGCCGTTGATCCTGTTGCTTGGCGGTCAGCCAGCCGGGATATCCCAGAAGGAAGTCGAGGGTACCTTCATCGGCGTGCTCAAGGCCGAAATCCGCTATGCGGAGCTTTCCGACCTGCTGCACAAGGCCGAAGTTCGCGGTACGGCAAATACCGAACCTTCGAAGGAGTCGACCCAGAATCCGGAGTTGTTCCGCAGTCTGGTCGGTAACAGCCGATCGGTGGTGCGTGTCCGGAAGATGATTGACCAGGTTTCGCCAACCGAGGCGACGGTGCTCATCCTGGGCGAGTCGGGAACCGGCAAGGAAGTGGTTGCCCGGAACATTCACTACTATTCCAACCGGCGCAGCAAGCCCTTCGTGCCGATCAACTGCGGCGCTATCCCGAGCGAGTTGCTCGAGAGCGAACTCTTCGGCCACGAGAAGGGCGCCTTCACCGGCGCGGTCGGCCCTCGCCAGGGTCGATTCGAGCTGGCGGAAGGGGGCACGATCTTCCTGGACGAAATTGGCGACATGCCATTGACCATGCAGGTGAAGCTGTTGCGGGTCATTCAGGAACGATCGTTCGAACGCGTCGGCAGCAACAAGAGCATCAAGACCGACGTTCGCATCGTGGCGGCAACGCACCGCCATCTCGAGCAACTGATCGAAGACGGTACCTTCCGTGAGGATCTCTACTACCGCCTCAACGTCTTTCCGATCGAGATGCCGCCGTTGGCAAGCCGCGCCGAGGATCTGCCGCTGCTCGTGAACGAGCTCATCACTCGCCTGGAACACGAGAAGAAGTCGTCGGTGCGGCTCACCCCCGCTGCGATGATGGCCTTGTGCAACTACGAGTGGCCCGGGAATGTGCGCGAACTGGCCAACCTGATGGAACGCATGACGATCCTCCACCCCTATGGTGTCGTCGATGCGGGCGATCTGCCGCCGAAGATGGCCCCCCATGGGCGAGCCCGCGGTGACGAGGCGGCGGTGACCAGCGACGCGGGTCCGGCGGCGCCGTTGCCGATGAGTGCCGGTATGCCGGCGATGGTACTGAACGACCGACCGAGATTGCCGCGAGACGGCATCGATCTGAAGCAGCACCTGACCGACATCGAGGTGGCGCTTATCGAACAGGCGCTGGACGAGTGTTCCGGGGTGGTGGCGCATGCCGCCAACCGGCTGCACATCCGCCGTACCACCTTGGTCGAGAAGATGCGGAAATACGGCATCCAGCGGCCGGAAGAGGTGTCCTGATCGATTCAGTGAGTTTTCCACCCTTACCGTCCGCGTTGCCCGCGAACGTCTGACGACAAGGCTTCGTCACTCGTTCGTCGAATACTGATCGCAGGCACACACGGGCGTCATTTCCGGGAAGCCCCGGCAACGCATCGTCGCTGCCGGCGGCAGTGTCTGTTAGACCCATCACAAGCGAACTGCGGTGTGTTTCCCAATTCGGAAGCCTGCCCCGCGAGACTGGCCTGCGAATGCCTGTACCTGCCGTCTCGTGGTTCGAGATTTGCTCCCTCACGGTTCATACATCGGGCTGATCGGCCTTGCTTTCCAGCAAGCCGCCAAGCGCGTCGATTACCGTGCAGGAGCAAGAGTTTTGGAGTCGAGAAAGTCCCTTGTCAAGGATCGACGGACGTGAGCGATGCGGTCGTCGGGAGTAGCGTCGCGCACGAGTTTCCAGTGGCCCCGCTACTGGATCAGCCACTGCCGAATCTGGCCCCGGTGCAAACCATCGCCATTGCCGGTGGCAAGGGTGGCACCGGCAAGTCGAATGTCGCCGTCAACCTCGCTGCCGTGCTCGGCGCGTCTGGTTCCGAGGTCCTGCTGCTCGATGGTGATCTGGCGCTCGGCAACGTTGACCGCCTGCTTGATCTCGAGCCGATACATAATCTTTCGCATGTGATGGTCGGTGAGCGACGACTCGACGAAGTCCTGATGAAGGGGCCGCTGGGTGTCACCGTCGTGCCTGGGGCAACCGGCGTGCTCGAGATGGCATCACTGTCAAGGCTCGAGCACGCCGGCCTGATCGGCTTGTTCAGTGACCTGCACACGCCGGCGGATACCCTGCTCGTCGATCTCGCGTCCGGGTTGCCCGACAGCGCGTTGGCGTTCTCGCAGGCGGCGCGAGAAGTGATCATCGTGGTCTGCGATGAGCCGACGACGCTGCAGGATGCCTGTTCGACCATCCGCGTCCTGCACGAACGATGCAGGGTCAGCCGATTCCGTGTCGTCGCGAACAAGACGGAGTCAGCACGTCACGGACTTGATCTCTACGGCGCCCTGTGCCGTCAGGTCGAACGCCACGTCGATGTCTTGCTCGACTTCTGTGGCTCGATTCCTCACGACCCGCAACTTGCCGAGGCGGTGCGCCGACGCTGCCCGGTCAGTGAGGCGTTCCCGCGCTCGCCGGCTGCCCTTGCGTTTCGCAAGCTTGGCGCGCGGGTCGCTCGCTGGCCGCGTCCTGCCGAGCCCCGCGGGCACATTGAATTCTTTGTCGAACGACTCGTTCGCTCCGCCGCGAATCAACGCTGAGAACGTCACCATGAACGCACATGCGATGTACAACGAGGTGGAGACGGTGGACCCGGATGGGTTGGTTGCCGCCAATGCAAACCTGGTCAAGCGGATTGCATTCCATCTGATGAACCGCCTGCCGCCGAGCGTTCAGGCGGAGGATCTGATCCAGGCCGGCATGATCGGATTGCTCGAGGCTGCACGGCACTACGACCCTTCACAGGGTGCGAGTTTCGAGACCTACGCCGGCATTCGGGTGCGTGGCGCCATGCTCGACGAGATCCGACGATCCGACTGGACGCCCCGTTCGGTGCACAGGAAGTCGCGAGAAGCAGCCGAAGTGCTTCGTGAGATCGAGCAGACTCACGGTCGCGAGGCCAAGCCAAGAGCCGTAGCGGACAAGCTCGGCGTCGATCTCAGGGCTTATCACACGATACTCACCGAGAGTTCGGCAGCTCACATATTCAGTTTCGATCAGCCGGACGAACATACCGGAGAAACCCTGACCCTGCCGCAGAGCGGCGAAGCGACACCGGGCGAACAAGTCGAGTATCAGTCCTTTCGCGCGGCACTTGCCGAATGCATCAAGCACCTGCCGGAGCGCGAGAGCCTTGTCATGTCGCTCTACTATGACGAAGACCTGAACCTGCGGGAAATCGGCGACATTCTCGGTGTCAGCGAATCGCGTGTCTGCCAGATACACGGCCAGGCCCTGGGACGGTTGAAGACGCGCTTGTCCGAATGGACGCAGAAATAGGACGCAGGACAGGGGGCAGGATGTGGAAGTGAGCGACGAGCCTCAGTGGTACGTGCAGAAGGGCGCACGTGTGCTTGGACCGTTTTCAGCCGAGGAGGTCGGGCGCTTCCTGTTGCTTGGTCGGGTCAGAAACACGGACCGGGTGAGTCGTGACGGGGAATTGTGGGAACCTGTCACGCAGGTACCCGAGCTTGTTCCCGAGGAATTGCTCGATCTCGATGGAACGCCGGGCTGGGCACGATTCCTGGCAGCACGCAATGAGCAGGATGAGCGTCAGGTGCAGGTTGCCGTGCTCGAGGAGCGACGCACGGAAGAGGACATGTCCGGGCGCTTGCGCGAGGAATGGCGGAAAGGCTCTGACGACGAGACGCCTGTCAACAACACGCTGCCCTGGTCATTGTTCGGAGTCACCTTGCTGGCGCTCGGGGTCGTCATCTGGATGAACATTGCAGCCGGAATCTGACACGGGTCGCAATCTCGACGCTCGAAGACAACGGGTGCCGAGAATCCGGACAGAGTCCTGCCGACTCTGGGTCGCTGTGCCGCTAGTGGAAGCGGATGACGCGTGAGCGCAGGTATCGCATGCTTCCGATGGTCCGTCGATTGCAGTGTTGATGGCTTCCGTCGAGCGGTATTCGCGAGAATCGGCACACGTCGGATCAGTCCGCAGTTTCGTTGCAGCGAGTGCTACTCATGACTGTCACAACTCCCGAGCCGTCGGTCGTCACCTCGCTGTCTCGGGTCAGGCAACAGCGACTGGATGTGCAGCTCAGACAGCTCGAGTTCCATGCCCTGTTACACCGGAAGCTCGACATCGACCTGCTGTTCGAGTGCGTGCTGACCGAGGGACAGTCCTTCCTGCGTTTTGATGGCGTTCTCTATCACGCTGATGGGCGCGGTCGTGATGTCCACCTGGGGTTGAGTCGGCAATACTGTCAATCGTTTCAGCTGAAGCTCGGTGAGCGCAGTCTCGGTGAAGTCATCCTGATGCGCGGGCGTCCGTTCTCCGGGCGCGAGGAGCGCGATGCGGAGCGCCTTGTGGAAAGCCTGATCTATCCCCTCGACAACGCGCTGGAACACTACGCGACGATCATGCTCACGATGACCGATCCGGCTACCGGGCTTGGCAATCGGCGAGCTCTCGACATGCAGTTACCTCGTGAGCTCAATCTTGCCCGCCGCTGTGGCCGCCCGGTATCGATGTTGTGCATCACGGTAGATCATCTGGAATCTCTGTCCGAGCATCATGGCAACGAGATTGGAGTGCAAGCCTGGCACGCGGTTGCACAGACCCTGTCGGCGCGACTCCGGCGCAGCGACCTGATCTATCGAATACGCGAAGACACCTTTGTCATCGTGCTGGGTGATACCGCAATGGCGGGAGCCATGGCACTGGCCGTGCGGCTGCGCACCGAGGTCGATCGATGCGTGACCCGGGACAACGTGCAGTTCGTCCTGACCATGAGTGCCGGCGTGACCGAAGCCAGCGAACCCGACTCGACCGAGCCACTCATCGAACGGGCCGAGCGCGCGCTTGCCGAGTCACGGCTGCGCGGCCGGAATCATGTCTACGGCATCCCCGTGAACGACCCTACCGAGGACGATCCGACAGCGGCCTGACAGCGGTGTGACAGCGGTGTGACAGACCTTGCGGATGGATTGCACGCACGTGAAATCTTTCGGGTATACTTCCGCGCTCGAAGGCGTTGGGTCATATCCGACGAGCACTGCCACGTCCCCTTCGTCTAGTGGCCTAGGACACCGCCCTTTCACGGCGGTAACAGGGGTTCGAGTCCCCTAGGGGACGCC